>BCSF01000032.1_pt1 | contig 58041 bp, 35 predicted proteins | sample 1016431 | NCBI WGS metagenome assembly BCSF01 (sample SAMD00045685;SAMD00045686;SAMD00045687;SAMD00045688;SAMD00045689;SAMD00045690;SAMD00045691;SAMD00045692;SAMD00045684;SAMD00045690;SAMD00045691;SAMD00045692;SAMD00045684;SAMD00045685;SAMD00045686;SAMD00045687;SAMD00045688;SAMD00045689, study... | reverse complement strand
ATGGAACCCCGAGAACTGCGTCATTAGTAACGACAGGAACTAATGGACAATCATTTACAGTACCTAATGCGAATGGTACTGCCTATGGTTGGTTCTTTGAAGACTCGGGAGTTTAATAATGTGTGATATTTATTGATATGGAATTTTTTATAAGAAAAGGAGCGACAGACCCAATGTTAAAATTAAGATTATCTGACGATGGTCGTAATGATAAATCATCTCTAAATGATTTATTAGAAAATGCGGACATTCGTTTTGATATGATTGAAATAGAAACTGAAATTCCACATATATTGAGTGAACCATGTGTTTTAACTACAAGAACTAAGAAATACGATCAAACTACCGACGAATATTATATAACTTTTAGGTTTAATGAAAACCAAACAAAAGATATCGGTAAGTATGAAGGAATTGTAACAATACAGTTCAGAGATACAGACCTTAACCCAACAAACAAACTCATTGTTCCAATTAAGGAAAAACTATTCATTAACATCATTTAATTTTTCCTCAAAACCTGCCACACATATATGATACGAATGTATCCAGTGGACCTTGATATTTTAATATATTATTTGTATATTTGTAATAGTATAAGACTAACTACCCAACTAAGGGTAAGCTAATGTGTCATCCAATATTATTACAATGAAAGAAATCATCTCACAAGAGGTTATTGAAGAATTCCTCAATGGTGCGGACCCTGAAGAGTATATTACAGGACTAGAATATGAATACCGTACCAACACAATTTACAAAATCATACAACATCCTGAAAAGGGTAAAATCATAAGGAAGGATACCCTAACCGCATTTCTATGGGTTGATGATTTAACAGGTTTAAATTTTTATGGAGATAGTAAAGCCAGACAACGTCAGAAAATGACGGAGTATGGGATTACCATTGAAGTTTTAGAAACAGAGGACAATGAAAGACTTCAAAATGGTTTCAAGTATTTAGTAAAAAGTAGTAAAGGTTATAGAGATCTATTAAGTTTCTTTAGACAAGGTGGTTTAAACCCTTGGGATGAAGATGTTAGAAAACATTTCATTTTACTTAACCCTAAAGAACAATACCTAATACAAAAAGAAAAAAGATTATTTAAAGGTATTGAGGAATATGAAGACGTACATAGACTTGTTTTTGATATTGAGACCACAGGTCTTGAACCAGAAACTGATAAAATCATTCTGATTGGTCTAAAAGATAATAGAGGTTTTATTAAAATAATTAATGCATTTGGGGAAGACGGTGAAAAAAACTGTATACTTGAATTCTTTAAATGTGTGGAAGAACTTAAACCAACAATTTTTTCAGGTTACAACTCCGCATTTTTCGATTTTCCTTTTATTATTAAAAGGGCTGAAATATTAGGTATTAATATCGAGGAACATACTAAGGTTTTTATAGATCAAGGTATGAAAGAAAGGGAGGGTATGTTAAAACTCGCAAATGAAGTAGAAACTTATACCCAACATATGATTTGGGGTATGAACATTCTCGATATCGCACATTCAGTACGAAGAGCTCAGGCAATCAATTCAGAAATAAAGTCTTGGGGATTGAAATATATAACTAAGTACTTAGGTGCCGAAAAACAAAATAGGGTTTATGTTGATGGTGCGTGGATTTCTAAAATTTATTTAGATAATGAAAGTTACTATGTGAATCCTAAAACAGGTAACTACAAAAAAATTGGGGATTCAGGTACCGATGGTTTGTTAGAAAAGTATCCAGGTAAATTTGAGGTTTGGACGGGTAGAAAAATTGTAGAACAATATCTTGATGACGATTTATATGAAACAATGGTGGTTGACGAGTCATTTAGTCAATCGACATTCTTACTTTCTAAAGTGGTACCTACCACATACGAACGTATTTCTACCATGGGTACTGCAACATTATGGAAACTAATAATGTTAGCGTGGTCATACAAACACAACCTTGCAGTACCCGCAAAACAAGATAGGAGAGCAATTACAGGTGGTTTGTCTCGTCTACTTGCGGTAGGATACTCTGAAAAGGTCGTTAAATTTGACTATTCTTCACTTTATCCTTCTATACAGTTAGTTTATGATGTGTTTCCTGATTGTGACGTTATGGGGGTACAAAAATCTATGTTAAAGTATTTTAGGGATGTTCGTATTAATTATAAAAAATTGGCGGCGGAACATTATAAGACCGACCCCGAATTATCACAAAAATATGATCGTAAACAATTACCTATAAAAATATTTATTAACGCTTATTTTGGTTCTTTATCGGCACCTCACGTATTTCATTGGGGTGATATGGATATGGGTGAAACCATTACATGTGTTGGTAGACAATGTTTACGTATGATGATTATGTTCTTTAAGAAAAAAGGATATAAGGCACTTGTAATGGATACAGATGGTGTTAATTTTTCTTGCCCTGACGATGTAGAGGATAGAGTTTATGTGTCTAAAGGTTTAAATGAATTGGTTGTTGAAGGGAAAACCTATACAGGGGCTGAAGCCGACACTGCAGAATTTAATGATATTTTCATGAGGAACGAAATGGGTCTCGATATTGATTATGTTGCCCCCTCCACAGTTAATGTTGCACGTAAGAATTATGTACTTAAAAAACCGAGTGGTGGTCTTAAGTTAACAGGTAACACAATTAAATCAAAAAACTTACATGGGTATATTGTTGACTTCTTAGATGAAAGTTTAAAACTTATGTTGGACGGTAAGGGTCAAGAGTTTTTAGAGGTCTACTATAATTACATTAGTAAGATTTATAATAAAGAAATACCCTTAGCGAAGATTGCAAATAAATCGAGAGTAAAACAATCTGTCGAAAATTATTTGAAATCAATGAAAACTAAAACTAAAAGTGGTGCGTCTAAAGCAAGACAAGCACATATGGAATTAGTAATTAAGAATAATTATCCTGCGGGTCTTGGAGAAACTATATTTTATGTAAATAACGGAACACGAAAAGGTGATGGTGATGTACAAAAAATAACTAAACCAACTAAGAAATTCCAAAAAGAATATCTTGAAGAACACGGGGTTCCTGTTCCTGAGAACTATATTAAAATCAACTCTTTTATGATTACAGAAAAGGAGTTAACCGAAAATCCCGATATGACAGGTGATTATAATGTTGCAAGGTATATCAATACGTTTAATAAACGAATTGAACCTCTTTTAGTTGTATTCCATCCTGATATTAGAAGTGACATTTTAATAGAAAACCCTAACGATAGACCATTCTTCACAACTAACCAATGTAAATTGGTAAACGGTTTCCCTATGAAGGAAGGTAGTCAGGACAGTTTTGAGGAGGTTATGACACTTTCTGATAGTGAGGTACTCTTTTGGAAAAAGATCGGTAGAGACCCTTATTTTATGTATTTAGAAGATAGTCTTGATCATGTTGACCCTTATTGGGTTAAAAAGAATAGGGACGCTGTAGACTTTAAAGTTGAAAGTATTCCGTCTCAAGATGGTGATTTAATTGAACGTAATGGTCACGATTATGCAACCCATACCGATATTTAGATCATATTAAAAGGAGAAGGCATTGCTCTGTATTTTAGAGACTTATTTAAACTTTCTGCCTCATTACCTTTTCTTTCTAACATTTTGTCAGGTCTTAATCTCTCTAATCTTTGGGTCAGTTCTTCTATAAGTTTTAATTTCTCATCTTTACCTTCAGTAAGTAGTGAAGTGTAATCTAATTTTACTTGACTGTCAGGTACTTGTAATTCTCCTGAAAATTTAGAGTATACCCTACCTAAACCTTCTTTAGAATATGCTATCAAATACTTACGAACCCAATTTTGTGCGGGTCTATTAAGTTCCTCCCATGTTAATTCTTCAGTTGCAATGTCGGAAGGTAATTTAACTATGTCTTTATTTTTATCTAAACAATCATCTCTGTCATTGGTATCATAATACCAATACCAAACATAGTAATTATGTTGTTGGATAGAACCAAAATCGAACCTACCACCCGGTACATTAGATAAATGTATATATTTCTTACCCTCAGGTCCTGCGGTTATACGATAAGTCATTTCACCACCGATTAGACGGTTTTTAATGTTCCTATCTTGCATACGAGATAATAAATCATAAGCGGGTAACATAAAGTAAGAACCAGAAGTCCCCATTTGGGCAAAACCACCTACACCACCAGAACCTACACCACCAAGACCACCGAATCCACCTAAAAATGGATCCACAATGGAGTCAGTTAATTCTGCACGTGTAAACCATAACAGTTCATTTATTTCACGACCTGCGGGTATTTCATATACCTGTTGATTTCGAACAAGTTTTATTTTGTCTTTCTTTAATTCGGAATCACCACCCGCCTGTAAACCAACAATTTTTGAGTATGCATGTGAATATTGTGTCTCATAATCTAAAGATCTCGTAGTGAATGCTCGTGTTAATGATTGTGTGTCAACGTCTAACCCAGCTAAAGACGACCATTGAGATTCAATTAACCAATCACTTACGTATTGTTCATATTCATCGAGGGCTAACTCTAAGAATGTGTCCATCTGTTCTTCAGTCAGTTCTATTGACCTAATAGGCATACCTAAAAGGTGAAAAACTTGAGAATATAACTTGTCTCGATTTGTTGGTGTGATAATAGTGCTTGCCATACTTGATTTATTAATATAAATAGTTTATATTTAAGAAAAATAGTCAGCAAAATTTGGATTTAGAGAAATTAAGAGTCAAACATCGTAAAACCATTAACGTATGGGAACACATTCATCAAAACAGTCGTTTGAATGGGATTTTTAAAGACGCGATAAACCAAATCATAAAAAATACCCATTCCTCAGACACAGAAAGATGGAGAAAACCCATGGGTGACATTGGTTGGGGTTATTACGATTATGATGAAGACACAAAATCCTACACTAAAAGAAGTGGTATAAATTTTATTAATACGGGGTATAGTTACCAAGGGTATATAGAGTCAGTATTAAAAAATAGATTTAACGTACAGTTTCCTTATAGGACCGACGAAAGAGGATTTTTTATTAAGGAGACCGTAGAGGAAACAATTCAACAGTTTTGTTATTATCTTGAATTATATAAAGATTACATTCTATTTGATGGTGAGATAAAAAATCATATAGAAACGATAAATGAAAGATTACTTAAAATATCGACTAGATCTGAAAAACTAATTGAGGATAAGCATAAACTTATATGGCCCGAGTCTATCGATTATAAAACATTTACAGGTGGTGGAGGTAACGTTAAGGACTTTAATGGTATTGATGGTGAAGTGGTCTTTGAGGAGTCTGTAAAGTCTGTACAATGTAAAGAGGTTAGTTATATTGAAGAAAACGAAGATAGAATTATAATTAGTCTTACAATGTCGTATAAAAAATATCTACATGTTGATTATTACGCGTTCACTAACGATAAGAAATATATTGTTTTTAAAAATGATTCTAATGGAATTGGAGTTTTGGAGTCTTTAAGTGGTAATATATACTCATTCAATAAGGATTTGATTGTTAGTACTAACTTTTAATATTCTTAACTAACTCACTACCAAAACTTTCAGAGTATTCCCCGTCACCCATTACTTGATCGATAATGTCCTTCTTTTTCTGTAAAATATTGTAAATAGTCATTTCAATTGTATTCTCAAAAACGGGATAATAAACAAGTACACTATTCTTTTGACCATATCTATAAGCTCTATCCTCCGCTTGTGAATGATCTGCGGGAACAAAAGATAAATCATTCATTATAACTGTATCTGCTGCGGTCAGTGTTATACCCACACCTGCCGCCTTAATATTACCTATGAATATTTTGATCTTATCTTCATTTTGAAACCTATCAACTGATTGTTGTCGTCTATCTTTCGACATTCTCCCATCTAACACTACCGCCTTTTTTCGATATTTCTCATATATCATATCTAAAGACATAGTAAAATTAGTGAATACAATTACTTTTCTACCTTGTTCTAATACCCTATCAATCAATTCACAAGTGTGGTCAACCTTTTCTATCGCAATAAGTTGTCTTAGTTTCATTAATCTATTAAGAGTAACCGTAATACTTTCTTTCTTTTTATTTTCTTCACTGATTCTAAGAAATTCAGTTAATTCATCATCGTAAAATGAATTTTTAAGTTCTAACCATATCGGTGAAATTATTTTTTCGGGTAGATCTAATATGTCGTTCTTTAATCTTCTTAATACTACGGCTTTCGTTTGTTCTCTTAGTTCATCCAAGTTACTCGCCCCACTTGTATTCCATACTTTTCTACCACCTACCCTAAATTGGTAACCTTTACAGTACCTTAAAACATAACTTTTCCAATTTAACGTTAGTGGTGAATTTACAATTTTTAATAGGTTGAAATAGTTTATAGGTCTCGAAGTCATAGGGGTACCTGTTAGTAACCAAACTTTAGGTATTTTAAGTAAAATATCATTTAATAGTTTTGTTCTCTGTGCTTGACTATTAGAAATGTAATGTGCCTCATCAACAATTGCCAAATCAAAACCTTCATTTATGATTATTTTATACGCTTCACTTTCTTCAGTATTTTCTGTTGTATGAAAGTTTTTTAATATATCGTAATTAATAATATAATACTTAAAGGTTGATCCCCATTTTTTACCCTCGACGATTAAAACATGGTCATCTGAATATTCCTCTATTTCTCTTTTCCAATTTATTTTAAGAGACGCAGGACAAACAATTAGTACTTTTTTTACATCACTTTCAATTGAGGCAATCACCGTACTCGTTGTTTTACCTAACCCCATATCATCCGCCAAAATAAATTTATTGTTTGCAAGTAACTTTTCTATTGCAATTTTTTGATGTTCCATTGGTGGTCTGTGAGAATAAGGGGAATAGTCGACCTCTCTATCTAAAGTTTTTTCTTCTTGTATTATGGACGCTTTTGGGATCCACATTGATATAAATTTCATATCCTTATTAATGTTTCCCCATATGTTATATGCCTTATCACTCTCACAGAGGAGTTTTTCAACCCATATTTCCTCTACAGGAGTCATTAATAATCTGTCTTCTTGAATTTTAGTACCGAAAGATTTTGCAATCGAAATATATTTCCTCGCAATTTTAGGTACTATTTCATGATATTTTATGATATAGTCAGATTGTGGACGTGTTAAACTGTAATTTTTAGATTTCTCAAACTTACCTTTTAAGTCCAATATATGATTATTGTAACCCGTATAACCTGTTACAATTTCCCTTGCTTCTATTTCGGGTATCTTTTTTCCCATGTATAAACTAAATATAAGGAAATCAAATCAATATTTAAACTATTTATCTATATGAGTAAAAAATTACCAATAACAAGATTAAGTAAATTCTTTTCTAACGAAGACTTTGACTTGAATGTTCAAATAGGTCAAGAATACCTACATGGTGACTTGAATATGAAATTGGTCTTGTACAGGGTCGATACGGAAAGTACGGACACTGATGAAGTTTATGCTGAAGTGGGTAAAGATCAAATTAAATATTTTCCTCCTATAGAGTTTAATGCGTTGGTGAAAGTAGAGGCACCTAAAAATCAATCATATAAGAATGGTTTAGTTAGGTATTTGGAACCCGGTAACTTGGTTTTATCGGTGTACATTAAACATTTAAAAGATTTAGGTATCGACATTAAATACGGTGATTTTATTGCTTACCCCGAAACAGAGGATAAAGTCAGATACTACACAGTATCAAATGATGGTAAAGTTACATCAGATAATAGACATAATATGTTTGGTTTTAAACCACATTATAGAACAATAACTTGTGTTCCGGCACAGGAATCAGAATTTAGAGGAGTATAATGGCAATACCTAAAAGAAAAAACAATATAAGTGTTTACCAAGGTAATGAGTTGGTGGATCGACGACAAGAGTTATTAGATAAGATAACTCAAGGGGATTCGTTTCTCCCAGATTCGGTACTTCACGACGACTTAGATTTAGGTATGTTAGACATTGTTAAAAAGAATTTTGTTGTTAATTCAAGTGGTGGACAAATTCCTGTTATCCCTAAAATTTTAACGATACAAAGATGGGGAGAATTTACCAATACATGGAATTTTTCAGACTTAGATGGTAATCCATCAATACCTTTTATAAGTGTTATAAGAAGACCCGATGTACAGCCAGGTACAAACCCTAGTTTACAAAGAACAATTCCTGATAGACAACAATTTCATTACGCAACAGTACCTACATGGAATGGAACACAAATGGGTGCCGATATTTATAGAATCCCACAACCTGTTCCAATAGACATCACTTATGAAATAAGTATTGTTTGTACAAGATTTAGGGATTTAAATAGTTTTAATCAAATTGTACTTCAAAAATTTTCTTCAAGACAAGCGTATACTACGGTAAAAGGTCATTACGTACCTATCGTTTTGGACACTATAGAAGATAACACTCCCGTTGAGTTAGATTCTCGTAAGTTTTACGTTCAAAATTATAAATTTACTTTACTTGGGTTCATAATTGATGAAGAGGAATTTGAGATTAAACCCGCGGTTAGTAGATTATTTCTTATGAATGAATTTATTCAAAGTAATAATTTCGAGAAAAAATATCTAACTAAAAATTTAGAAATATCAGTTGCCACATTCACCGCGGACGGATTACAAACAATTTTTAGTGTCGGTGAAACTATAGGTATTTTATTTAATGTGACTATTAATGGTTTAATACAAGAAAGAGGAGTAGAATTCAACCACGTTTCTTTAACGTCTAAGATTAGTTTTATCGAACCTCCTCGAGATGGATCTACAGTAACCATAACATACTACAAAGGTAGATCAAGTGTCTTCGTAGATAATGAAGGTAATGTTAGACAAGTTAGTACGGAATATTTTGATTTTGATGGAACTAACTTAGTGTTTACCACAACTAACACTATCGATAGTATTATAAGTTTAGATATAAACGGTCTATTACAAGAAGAGGGGGATAGTTTCGATATTTCATCATCCACACAAGTAACATTAAAAGGATCACCACCATCTGGTTCAAGGATAGGTATCACTTATTTATTTTAACCCACTGGGTTTTTTGGGTTTTTATTTTAAACCAATGGGTTTTTTGGGTTTTTGTTTTAAACCAATGGGTTTATATTTTAATTGGCATAAACCTATATTATACACTGTTCTACGCACTCCAGTTGAATTTTAATTGGCATAACCCTATTCACCGTATAAATCTCTTTTTCGGTCAATACAGTTAGTTTCTACCCATTTTTCTACAATTTTATAAATTTTAAAACCATGTTCATCACAATACTTTTTTAAAATATCGTGGTGTTTTTGACTTATTTTAATGTTTTTGGGGTTTCTATGACTCATAAAGATAAATATAGATAAAAAAAGATCTTTAAATATCCTAAAATAAAAAACTTGGGAACTCTTTACGTAAAACTAAGATATTTATAGTAAACAATAAAAATTTATAATTAAAGTTAATCGATGGCAAATTCAAACAGAGTATTCGTTTCTCCAGGTGTTTATACCTCAGAAAAGGATTTAACGTTCGTAGCACAAAGTGTGGGTGTGACCACATTGGGGTTATCAGGTGAGGCATTAAAAGGACCTGCATTTGAACCAATTCTAATAAGAAATTTTGATGAATTTAAGACATACTTTGGACCTACATCTCCGACTAAATTTTCGGACGGTAATCCAAAATATGAATTAGGTTATGTCGCGAAATCATATCTTCAAGAATCTAACCAACTTTTCGTAACGAGAGTATTAGGTTTAACAGGATATAAACCAAATAAAACATTCGCAATAAAAACATTAGGTGGTATCACTGTTGATACAAGTAACTCAATTACAAGTCAAACTGAAACATTAAGTGGCGAGACAACAAATATCACTACCTCATCATTTATAACAGATCTTCAAAATAAAACCGCCACAGATGGTAGTTTAATACCTGATTTTATTTCGGGTGCTACAGTTTCAGATGGGACATGGTTTACAATTGGTTTTGTTAATGAAAGTGAAACAGTATCATTAAATGACAATTTAGAAATAACAGGACCTATTGGGACGAACAGTAATAATAATTGGTACAACACATTCTTCAAAACTGACGGTTTAGGAGAAATTGATGGTGTATACTCATACCTATTCGTTTATGACAATGCAGCGAGTGGATGGACAATTTCACGATATGAATTCTCAGCATCTGTAAATGCTGACTATGATAACGTAGTAGTATTAGCAATAAGATCAAGAGGTTCATATACACAACAAACACTAAACTTAGAAGTAACTGATTCTTCAAATATTGCTATTAGTGCAACTGGTTTAGATAGTAACCCTTTAGGTGAATTCACTTTATCAGTGACAGGATCCACAAGTGGGGCAAAACAATATACTTGTACATTGGATACAAGTTCAACAAAATATGTTTCGAAAGTATTAGGTAACGGTGTATTTGATAAGAAGAAAGATGAAGTACCTGTTTATGTATTTGAAGAATATCCTAAATTATTAAGTGCATTATATGGTCAAGGTTTAGTAAGAGGTTTATCAACTACGTTGGTTGACCGTAACGTTGGAAATGATTATTTGAATCAATGGGAGACACCAGCTTCACCTACAGTAGTTTCTGAAGTTAGAGGTGGTATTGTTTCTGATCTATTTAGTGTGATTAGTATTTCCGATGGAAATTCGGCAAACTCACAATTAAAAGTACAAATACAAAATATTGACTTAGATTCTGGTGAGTTTGATGTGATCATTAGAGATTTTAATGATTCAGACACAAATGTCGTAGTACTTGAGAAATTCTCAAGATGTACTATGAACCCTGACTTACCTGGATATGTAGCAAGAAAGATTGGTACTTCTGATGGTGAATATGAATTACGTTCTAAGTATATAATGTTAAACTTAGCAGCTGACGCACCTGTAGATGCGTTCCCTGCCGGTTTTAGAGGTTTTACATCCGATGTTTTAGGGTCAAGTAAGATTGGTTCTGTATTATATAAAACTCAATACTATCAAGCGGGTGATGTAATATCATATAATGCAAGTGGTACTGAACAAAAAACAAATGGAGATAAAGTCAGAAAAGTAACATTAGGTTTATCTTCTCAAATTGGTTTTGATGCAGATTTATTTGAATATAAAGGTAACGGTGCAAGTTCAACTTCACATGGTTTCCACTTATCAAGTCAAGCATCAACCATTACAGGATTTAAAACAACATCATACGATTTAGAAGGAACTAACAAAGGACTTTTAGAAAATAAAACACACAGAAAATTCACATTCGCAGTATGTGGTGGATTTGATGGATGGGACATTTATAGAGGTACAAGAACAAATAGTGACGGATATATATTCGGTAAGAACACATATGTTAGTGGACATACCGCAAATAGTGGAGTGTTTAGTGATACAGTAGGAAATTCCGACTATTACGCTTATTTACAAGGAATTGAGACATTCTCTAATCCTGAATCAGTAGATATCAACATTTTTGCAACACCAGGTCTTGATTTTTATAATCATAGTTCATTGGTTAACCAAACAATTGATATGATTGAAGGTGATAGAGCGGATTCATTATACATTGTAAACCCACCGAACACAGATAATGTGGACGAGATTGTTGACCAATTAGACAGTGTTGATTTAGACACTAACTACACAGCAACATATTGGCCATGGATTCAAGTGAGAGATGGGGATAACGCAACACAATTATATATTCCACCTACAGGTGAGGTTGTTAAAAATATTGCATTAACTGACAATGTTTCTTATCCTTGGTTCGCAGTCGCGGGTTACTCAAGAGGTTTAGTAAACGCAATTAAAGCGAGAAAGAAATTAACTTTAGATAATAGAGATGACTTGTACAGTGCAAGAATTAACCCAATAGCGACATTCTCAGATACGGGAACAATTATTTGGGGTAACAAAACTTTACAAGTTAGAGAATCTGCACTTGATAGAATTAACGTAAGAAGATTATTATTAAGAGCAAGAAAATTAATTTCAGCGGTTGCGGTTAGATTGTTATTTGAACAAAATGACGAACAAGTGAGAAATGAATTTTTACGATTGGTTAATCCAATATTAGAATCTATAAAGAAAGAAAGAGGTTTATATGAATTTAGAGTTGTTGTTTCTAACGACCCTGAAGATATAGATGCCAATACATTAAGAGGTAAGATTTATATCAAACCAACTAGATCTCTCGAATTCATTGATGTAGAATTCTTAATTACTCCAACAGGAGCATCATTTGAGAATATCTAATAATATAAAAAGGAAAAGGGAGGGTCTAACGACTCTCCCCTATCCAAAAGTAAAAATTGAGATGACCCCAGTATATACTGGTTTAATTAATACTAGATTTAATATATTATATATTTAATATCCTATATTTCATACTAGTACTTACTGGGTAATAAAAAAATACGGAATTAAATTGACAATGTCAAGTAGTTCTTAAATAAAAAAGAAAAATATTTCGTGAAAAGATATATTTATAATAATAGAATAACAAATATAACAAAAATACAGACATGGCAGATTTATTAATGAAAATGCCGGTTCCTTACGAACCGAAAAGAGTTAACCGATTTATCGTTAGGTTCCCTTCATCATTGGGTATTAACGAGTGGTATGTAACATCAGCAGCTAGACCGAGTGCAAAAATCAACTCAGTAGAAATTCCTTTCTTAAATACTTCAACTTATGTTGCAGGTAGATTCGTATGGAATGAATTAAGAGTTAAGTTTAAAGACCCAATCGGACCATCAGCGTCTCAAGCGTTAATGGAATGGTTTAGACTACACGCAGAATCAGTAACAGGAAGAATGGGTTATGCTGCGGGGTATAAAAAAGATATTGAATTAGAAATGTTAGACCCAACAGGTGTTGTAGTTGAAAAATGGATACTACAAGGAACATTTATTACTGATTTAAACTTTAATGAATTAGATTATAACAACGACGCATTGGCAACAATCGATTGTTCGTTAAGAATGGATAGATGTATCCAAGTATACTAAAAAATTAATCTGTCGAAATATTTTTAATGGAGGTCCAATAGGGTCTCCATTTTTATTTAATTAAAACTTTACTTTTAACTATTTAATAGTTACATTTAATCAGTATGGAAAATAATGAATATAGAATAGACCCTACAGTACAATACGATGTGGTCGAACTACCAAGTAGAGGGATATATTACCCGAATGGTACAAAGGCACTAAAAGTATCGTATTTAACCGCTGCGGATGAAAATATCTTAGCATCACCTAACTTAGTTGCTACAGGAGATGTTATAGGGGAACTACTAAAAAGAAAAATTTTAAGTAAGGATGTTCCTGTTGAAGATTTAACAAGAGAAGATAAAGAGGCGATATTAATATTCCTAAGAAACACCGCTTTTGGTTCAGACTTAAAGTTAATTCTAAAAGATCCATCAAATAACGAAGAATTTGAACATGTGGTAGATCTAAGTGAACTATCATATAAAGAATTTAATCTAACACCAGATGAAAACGGAGAGTATCCATACTTTATGGAAAAATCTAAAGTGGATATCACATTTAAGTTTTTATCACCAAAAGAAGAGGATGAGTTAGAAGAAATTAGTAAAAGTTGGAATGGTATTGGTTCACCACCAATAATTACTAAAAGATTAGAAAAACACATCCAAAGTATAAAAGGTAATAAAGATCCTATGAATATAAGAAACTTCATAGAGACATTACCCATTGTAGATTCACAAGAATTTAGAAAATACGTCAATAAAGTAAAACCAGGTGTTGACTTAGTTCAACACACCATCGCCCCATCAGGAGAAAAAGTCAGTTTTAGAATAGACTTTGGGGTGGAGTTTTTTCGTCCTTTCTACGGAATATAAAACAGCGCAGTTTACTGAAACTTTATTTTTATTAAGAAAAGGGTTCTCACACAGGGATGTGTTAGAGATGCCAATTTTTATGCGTAGATACTATGTTGAGAGAATTATAGAATTAGAAAAATCTTCTGACTAGTATTTATCTATATGGACGGATTAAAAAAGGCACAAGAACTAGGTAAACAATTCCAAGAGGGTAGTATTACTAAGGAAGAATACGAAAAACAGTTTGCACGACTTGCTGAACAAAGTAAGCAAAAAAATACTACTTCTTCTTCGAGTGATTTTAGTATTGTACAATCTGTTGGGACATTAATCAGTTCCGCAAGACTTCAACAATTTGCACCTGAAGAGATTGATACTTTGGCGTCTTTAGCTAAGAATTATAATGCATCGGGTGCAGGTGCGACGGGGACTATGGGTGATGTTCTTAACTCCTTAATAAAAACATCATTCGACGGTATTGGTGACTACATTAAAGAACAATCCTACTTACTCACATTCGTCAATAAAGAGTTAGGTTTAGCAGGAGATTTATCAAAAAACTTTAGAGAAAGTGTCTCAGAAGCACAACCCGAATTAACGAGAATGGGTATTCCTTTTAAGGACATGTCCGAGAGCGTGGGTAAACTAATAGAAGATACAGGTAGATTTGCGTTAGTTGGTACGGATATGTTAGTACGTGCGGGTGAAGTGGCGGCAGCTTATGGTATGAAAATGTCTGAAGTAATCGGTGCTTATGATGATTTTGAAAATGTGGGTATCGGAGCGGCGGATGCACAGGAAGCAATAGCAGACGCGGGTAAACGATCTTTAGAACTTGGACTACAATCAAGACAGACTATTGAGGGAATGATTGAGAATGTTGGACAACTAAATCAGTTTGGTTTCCAACAAGGTGTTGAAGGACTTGAAAAGATGGTTAGAAGATCAACCGAAATAAGAATGAGTTTAAGTGAAACATTTAAAGTTGCAGACAAAGTCTTTTCACCAGAAGGGGCATTAGAACTATCGGCAGAATTAGGGGTTTTAGGTGCTGCGTTTGGTGATTTCAATGATCCGTTACGACTTATGTATATGGCAACTAACGAAGTTGAGGGACTACAAGGAGCGTTAGAGGGAGTAGCATCCAATTTAGCAACATACAATATAGAGACAGGGGCGTTTGAAGTTACAGGTGCGAATCTAAGACAGGCGAGAGAAATTGCAAGTAAATTGGGTATCGACATGTCTGAACTTACTAAGTCAGCAATTGCACTACAAGAACGTCAACAGGCGGCATTATCCTTAGAAGGTTTAAATATTAATGAAGAGAACAAAGAATTCTTAACTAACCTATCAAGAATGAAAGATGGTGAAATGTCAATTGACTTACAAGCCGCAGGTTTAGATAAGGAATTCGGGATGAAATCGATTAAATTGAGTGAAGTAAACAATGAGGTTGCTGAAAAATTACTTTCATTCCAAGACGAATTTAAAGATAAATCAGAAAAAGAACTTATAAGAGAACAAGTAACTTTAATTGAAAATGTGAGTAGGGACGTTAACTACTTAGCCACATTGGCGAGATTAAGGGTTGCGGGTGTTGCGGATGAGACCGTAAAACTACTTTCTGAGATGGACGCTAAAGATGCGGGTACAGAATTTAGTTCAATGCTCGGTAAAGGTACCGACGAATTAGTAAAATTATTTGGTGAGGGTAGTGCTAAAATTGCGGAAATGGCGAGGGAAACTTTAGGAATTGAAGTAGCAAAAGATTTTAAAGTGATGAAAGACGCAACCACAACAGAGACAAATACTGAAACAAAAACAGTTAAAGTAGAACACACAGTTAACGCTACAGATGCGATAAGTGGATTCTACCAAAAAGAATGGACCTTAAACCCTGAAAGATGGGTTCAGGGTAAAGGTTATTTAGATCCTAATTAATTTGAGGTATTTTGATCTTAAATCTATTTATATTAAAAAGAAATTATGCCGAGTTACTTAGATTTTGATTCTACTAGTCAATTTAGGAATAGTATTTTAGCGAGGACCTTACAACAACCTAATGGTCCCCAAACATTTACTAGTTCCGCATATTCGGTTGAAAATTTAAATGACCATTCAAATACAGATCAAGGAGATGTAGATGATAACATAAGTACCTATCTATCTGTACCTCAAAATTCAAACACATTTACCACAGAGAACTTCAATACAGTTGAGAACTTAAGGAACTTAACTAGAATTGATAATTTAGGTCTATATCCTGAATATTTTGTCCAAGGAAGTTATAGTAATTTAATTAGTATAATGACTACCGACAATTATGATAGTGAATCACGATTAATGAGATTTGCTGCAAGACATATAAAGGAGAACAAACAAGGACCTGTTCTTGCGAGGATTACACAGAATTTAGTTGCGGCAACTTACGGTAGAGTAAGATTAATTGACGCTCTTGAAGGTAATTTATCGACAGCAGTAAATATAGTTACAGGAAGAGAAGGGTTAATAGAAAAAAATTATAAGGTAACTGTTGCAAAAACAGTTGCAGGTAAGGCGATTGACTTCTTACAAACAGTTGCGGGTGTTGAATTCCCATGGAGTGAAATACCTGGTGATTATCTTACAAACCCAAGAAGACCAACAGTAAATAGACCTGAAGCACAGACAGGTTTAGGTGCGATCTTACAAGATGTGACGGGAGCGTTAGGTTCTCTGATCGGGATCCAAAGAAGACCTAAATTATCAAGAAAACCGTCAGACCTAATGATTGAATATTTAGGATCAGGTCAGAAGGACGTACTATTCGATAATTTAAGTTATTCAACATACGCACCTAACTATACTAAAACCGCAAGATCACAACAATCATCTAAATTATTCAGTTTTATAGATAAGGTTGGTGATGCAATAAATGATGTGTTAGGTCAAGGTGCTCCAAGAGGAGTTGCGTACATAGGTGACGACAGAGGGGAAGACGTTAAATACGCTATGGGTGATTTTAATGATAACATAGTTAGAAGTAGTTATTATTTAAGTTTAATGTTTGATCCTGTTCAGACACAACTATTTGAAAGACAAAGATCTTTGGTTGAGGGAGGTCAAATAGGTGGTAGATTAACATGGTATAGTAGTAAATCACAAAACAAGTTAGGTGAAGGTAATCTCGAATACAACGTTGAAAGATCCCAATTAGAGGAAAGTCTATCAACAAACTATGGGTTCAGAAGTGATTCTATTTTAGGTAAAACACAAGAATTACTTGAAACGATGCCATCAGATGGTGGTGCCGCAAGATCACATGTTGCAAACGCGATGGACCAAACAAGTAGAATATTTAGAGAAGGTAACGTAATGTTATCAAGAGGATCCGCAGTAAAATATGTAGATAAATTTGGGGAAGAGTCGGGTGTAGAATATTGTAGAGTTTGGACAAAAGATGATCCATATATGAATATGTCTGACACTATGAAACGAACAGGTAACATAAGAAAGTTCGATTCAAGTGTTATGACTACACCTTGGAATCTAAACATGGCACCTATGTCAAATGGAGAAGGTTCATTTGAGGGTTCGACAAATATATTACCATTAGAAGGTGGTGGTTACGTTGCTAAAAAGTATATGTTTTCTCTTGAAAACTTAGCATGGAAAACATCTACACTACCTGGTTTCACATATACAGATTTACCTTTTTGTGAACGAGGACCTAATGGAGGTCGTGTTATGTGGTTTCCACCATATGACATAAAAGTATCTGAACAAAATAACGCGAGATGGGAAAGTAATATTTTCTTAGGAAGACCTGAACCGATTTACACATACCAGTCAACAGAGAGAAGTGGACAAATTTCATTTAAGGTTGTTGTCGATCACCCTAGTATACTAAACCTACTTGTTAGTAAGGTATTCAAAGGAATGTCAGATGAAGAATCCGATAACTATATAAACGCGTTTTTTGCGGGATGTAAAGAATTAGATTTCTATGAACTTATTAGAACATATACTACATTAACTAAAGATGATATTAAAACTATAAAAGATTATTTAGAAGCGGATAACCCTGATACAGAATCTATAACTAAATACAAGGTTGAAGTTGACGATAGTGAAGTAGAAACACCTGATCTAAGTCCCATAGAACAAAAGGTAGAGGTAGAAAAAATTAATTTATATTTTAAAAATGACTTCCCAAGAGCAGGGAGTAGTGCTGTAACGTGTGGAACGACATTCACTCAGGAGTACGAAAGTTATGTCGGTAACTCAGGATCTACAGTTAATCCAAGTGATAGGACTTATATGAAAGATTTGGAAAATGGTTTAGATTTAGTTTTTTCTTCTCCATTGACCGCAAGTAAAAAGAATGATATAAAAGTTCTTTTTGGTAGAAGTGATGTTACGGGAACAACCGATGATAGAAACTTAGTTAAATCAAAAATAGAAGCAGGATTCCAAAGACTATCTTCAGATTACCAAAAGTATGAAGGTAAAGTTAATAGTATAAAGGAAAGAATTAAAAATGGTGAACTTAAAGATGTAACTATTAAAATATACACAAGTACATCATCTATTGCGGATAACGATTACAATGTTAAACTATCGGCAAGAAGAGCTCATAGTATTTTTAAAGACGTGATGAAAGGTATAAGTGGTGATGAACACGGTGACGATTTCTCAACCATAGTTCCACCATCAGGTCAAGGAAGTGTTACACAAAAATTAAGTTATAGTTTTGAAGAATTAGGGTTTGAAGGAGTTGAAGGAGGATTATTCATAGGATATGTCGGTAATGGTGAAGATGTCGTTAAAACAGAGAATATCTACGGTGGTGGTGATGTTAATATTGATTGTCACAGTGATGAGATTAAATCTAACAGTGCGTTAAAAAGAACCGCACCTGTAACTTTTTATTGTAGACACGCAACGGTCGAATTTGAAGAAACTCCGATAGACAAATATCCTGACCCACCAGAAACACCTAAGGTTAAACTAACACCTGATGGTAAGATAGAACCACCAACAGTTAAGAAACCACCAATTAATGAAATGAAGAAAATAATAATGAAGACTCTTTCTGAGTGTTATTATTTCAAGGTAATGGAAGAAGATTCTCCTGTCACGTTTAAGAGTTTGACAGAAAAACTAAAGTACTTCCATCCGGCGTTTCATTCAACAACACCTGAAGGTCTTAATTCAAGATTAACTTTCTTACTACAGTGTGTAAGACCTGGAGATACAATACCATTAAAAGGTATCGCGGATAATAATGATATAAACGCGAGGAATACAAGTTTTGGACCTCCACCAATATGTGTAGTTAGAATTGGAGATTTTTACCATTCAAAGGTTGTGGTGAGAGATGTTAATATTAATTACGATGAGGGTGTATGGGATTTAAATCCTGAAGGTATAGGTGTACAACCTATGATTGCAAATGTGACGTTACAAGTAAACTTTATTGGTGGTCAAGGTTTAGAAAAACCTGTAGAACGACTACAAAATGCATTATCGTCTAATTTCTTTGCAAATACAGAAATGTATGACCCAAGATCTATCGGAACAAGTAATATAGATGGGAAAGATCCCGAAGAATTCACAAAAGAATTTTTGGAAAGTTTACAAACCGCATCCACATCAAATTCAATACCTGAGGCGGAAGATATAGTTGAAAATGAAATCACCCAAGGTAAGTTCATCGGTGGTTCAGGAGAGACCCTTTCTTATGGAGAGATTATAACTGAGTTAAATAGTGATATACCTAGTTATTTTGAGACATATGTAACTTCATATAATAATGTGTTAAAGGAATTCGGTCCTTATATACATTCATTGGCGTTTTCCCCCGATTATAGAAAGATTAATAAGTTCGATGTCAATACGACAACAGCATCGTCAAGAGAAATAACAATGTTTGGTGAGTTTGATAAAATAAGGACTTTAGATATTTTCTTAATACAACTTAAAACAAAACTTGTCACATCGATAGAAACAGAAGACGTATCAACAATGTTTAAATTTCATAGATTTTTAAATGATCCAAAAATGGAAAGATCTAATGAAATATTGAGACCTAAATTGAGAAAATTAGTTGAGGATAAATTAGACTCTTTATTGACCAATGAATCTATTGCAAATTTAAAAGGTAAAAGAAATAGAATAACTAATAATTTGGATAAAATAAATTATTTAACTGAGTACGTTAGTGATGGTAAAATAAATGAAGGTAATGCAACACAAGCAAATCTTTCAGGTTTTACTTATGAAACGGTTTATTCTGAGATTGATCATATGATGGATTATTTTGATAAAAATTATGACAAGTTCGAGAAGAAAATAGACACGACATACGATTTTAACAATCTTTCAATGGATGTGGATACACTAAATGAAATATTATCCTTATTATTATATGGAAGTGAAAGTAAGTTGAAAAAAATATATGAAGTTGATACTACTTTATTTCCAACTAACATAAAAAATAAAATTGATAAAAAGATCGATAAGTTTTTTGATGAAACTAAAGAAGAAAGAATAAGACTTTCTAAGTGGAAACCAAAGAAAAACAGTTCTGATCTTACGTTTAATGTGATTGATGAGGTACCGATTACTGATGATACACAAAAAGAAACATTAACAAAAGTCCATTCGAGTAAGGGTGAGCTTGGATCTAAATTAAATCATTACAAACCATGAGTCGAGAATATTTCAATAGATATAGTTTCTTTGAAGAAGATGGAGATTTTAAGATAGTGCCAGGTATAGAGATACCAATAAGAACTACGGACAAGTATGTACAATATAAAAAGGGGAAGGATAGATTCGATAAGATTTCTCAAGAATATTACAATACTCCCGTTTTTGGTTGGTTGATATTACAGGCAAATCCATTGGCGGGTAGTATAGAGTTTGAAGTCCCAAATAACTTCACACTTAGAATACCTTTTCCATTGGTTGGTGCTTTACAAGAATATAAAAAATCAGTAGAGTTGTACAACTTATATTATGGCGACGAATGATACCACAAATAGTGAGAACATATTAGTTAAAGTTAATCAAAACAATCTTGTTTATATTGACCCTAATAGTGTTGAATCAAATGGGGTTATAGAACCAAGGGGAACAAATCACGAAAATCTGGTTTATTATATAAACTTAGAGGCGGACCTCGTTCCAAGAACAACACTAAATTCAAACAACGCTGGAGGTGGAAACCTTACGTCGATAGCAAAAGGTACATTAAATTTACTACAGAATAAAGACGGAGAATACTTAGATACGAGATGGACGGAATTATACACCGACCAACCTAAAAATCCTGACAAGGAAGGGATCTACGAACCAAATTCAGATTCTAGTGGTCAGTCTTTTGGTATGACAAGTGTGAGTATTGAGGTTAGAGGTGTGAACTTTGTACCTGTTGTAAACATAAGTTTTGTGGATGTAAGAGGTAAAACTCTTTTTGAATCACCTAAAAACTCACCGTATAAATCTTTTTTCCACCTACCATGGCCAATATTCTACTTAACAGTAAAGGGGTACTATGGTAAGGCGATAAGATATAGATTACATTTAGTAAACTTTAATACATCTTATAATGCGGGTAACGGTAATTTTGAAAGTACGGGTAAGTTTGTTGGGTCAACATACGCATATCTTAACGATATTTCCTTAACATCTATTCTTAATGCACCTTACATGTATGGTATTGAAATACCAAAAGTTAAAAAAACAAATGACGGTAAGGAAGAAAGTACAGTACAACTATCTAAAACATCGAGAGGATATCAAACACTCTTGTCAGTATATCAAGAATATAGAAGAAAAGGGTTGATAACAATACCCGAAGATGTAAACCCGACACTTAGAGAATTAATTTCAAAATCTAAAAAATTAGATCAGTTATTAGAAAAAAGTATTTTCGGTGAATCGGGTATAGTTGATATGAAACTATTTGGATTAGTTAAAGAATTTGATGATGCCTTAGTAGAATTTTTGGGTGCGGTAAAAGCATGGAAAACTAGATATCTCGTATCGGATTCTATTACACCCGATAGTGAATCTAACATTAAGTATTATTTTCTAAGTAAAGACCAATCAAGTAAAGACGGTAATAGAAATAGTACAAAAAACATATTAGGACCAAATTCAGGTACTTTAGAATCTATTCTAAAATCCAAAAACCTAAAAATTAAAAAGGTCCAACAATCAATTAAAGAATTACTTAAAAAATCAAAAAAAGAATTCAAGTCATTTAATGTCAATGTTAAAAACCGTACAGACCAAGTAAAAACATACATGTATTTTACTCAAGAAGGAAAAATTGGTATAGCACATGACTTGTTGATAGACCATATTGCTGAAATTTTTAATTCATTTAATCAAGAAAAGAAAAAACTACAGGACAAAGTAGAAGAAGAAATGAATAAAATAATTAAAACCAAAGGAAACGGAGGTTTAGGTTTTGAACCTACCATACGTAATGTATTTGGTGTGGTGTTAGCGGGTGCGGATACGTACATAAGACTAATGCAAAACGTTCATTTTAGAGCATATAATGTCAGAGACCAAAAAAGAAAATTATTACAGGGGTTTGAAAGTGAAACAACATCTGAAGGTCCTGTTTATCCGTGGCCTGAAGTAAATAAAGTATCCGCGGATCAAGATAAGGTATTGGCATATCCTGCAGATCCTGATTTGGTAAGAAAATTAAATTCGGACAATGCAACTTTATGGCCTGAGGTTGAATTTGTTGAGGAATACATTAAAGTATCACAAAGAATAAGTGACAATTTAGCGGAGAAAGAAAAAACATTTGACAAGGTTACATTTGAGTTTGAAAACTCAGACCCTAATGAGACAGACATAAAAAAAGTTTCTGAGATTAATTCGTTAACTCATGTAATTCCATATTCCGATAAAACATTGGCTTCTTTATTTTTTGAAATTGCGGAGAGAGCGAGATACACAACTTTGTTCGATTCTTTTGATGGTGGAACAACAATTCATGAATTGGCCAATCAAGAGTTCTTAACACTTAAAAAAATGGTGGAAGAGGACTTTTTTGTTGTTGATATATTAAAAAGGGCAACAACACTACGAGAATTACAGTCTTTAATGCAAAGTTTTTCACCATTTGAAAGACAACCATATTTTGATGACGGTATAGCAACAGTACCTTACATATCTGATAATATTAATGAACCTTATAGAATTACGGACTACAAGTCAGAGGACGAAGATCAAAAAGATTCGGCAAATATGTCGGATGAATATCCAAAACTTTCAGATAACCTAACAAATTATGATGTTGAAGATTACAGATTAAAAATGTATCCTTTTAATTCTGACACATATTTGGGTTACATCGACGAAACAAACTTTACCAAAAATCAAATTAATCTAAAAAACACATTTCAAGTTGATACGAGTAAAGGTTTTATACGTACACCGATTGACATAGAGTCATGGTCATTAGAAAAAGAAAACCTATTCAATAGTTATTACTCTTTCTTTACGATAGGTGACGGTAGTAACGATAAAATTAGCGGTATTCTTAACACACCCTACTTTCATAAAAGTTTATTTGAGGATTTTTTCAGGACTAATAGTTTTGGTAAATATAAAAAATCAGCATATCTACTTCTAAATTCATTACCATACCATGATTTAGATAGACAAATAGAATTTACTAAAGGTAATAAAGTGACCTTATCTAACCTATTCAAAGAAGTAGGGTCAACACATTTTATTCCTTATCATTTGATGTTAAAATGGGGATCAATATATCATAGATATAAAACCATGATTCTTGATGGTGTGGACATATTAGATGGGGTTACGACACCAATTGATGGGGGGTTATTTTTCGATAATAACCAAAATTTAACTTTTTCAGGTATAACGAGAAGTGATCAAACAGACATAGGTTTACATCCGTACTATTCTAGTGTTTATCATCAAATAGTCAATGGGTATCTTTATTATGACGTGTCGGACACAACGTCCGCATCGTTTGAAAGTACCATTACAAACGGTATTCTACAATTGAGTCCATTTAATGGGTTTGGTTTCAAGTACTACAATTCTTTTGTAGATAACAGTCAATTCGTGGGTGGTGAAAAGAAATATACAATTCTACCGTCTCACGGAGCGATGGTAAGGTCAGGTAATCAAGATAATTTCTATAATCCATATTCTGAAGATTATAATATAACAGAACAATATAACTTTATTGTTGATTGGACTCAACCACATGAATCGGAATTTGCATATAGTGGAACTACATTCCCACCTTACAACCAATACTTAAGTAGGAATTCAAGTTATAGTTCACCACAACTAAATACGATTAACGATTCAAATAAAAAAGTCATTGATTTAATTGCCACATTCTCCCCAATGATATTGGATGAGTTTGAAGATGCATTCTTAAAGTTTGCTAGTGAAAAGGTGGAGACCTATCAAACAACAAAACAATATGAGTCGGTATCTTATGATAAGTTCCAAGACTTATTAAAGGATTTAGTGACTGTTGATAAGGAAGATGGGGACGATTTGACAAATGAACATTTCAAAATAGTGATTAGGTCTCGACAAAATGAAAAATTTAAATACATAACAAAACAACTAACAAGTAATGATAACTTAATACAGTTAACAATATCTAACCCAAAAGACCTAAACTTAAAATCAATAAGATCTTATGTCGGACTAAGTCCAAGAACATATGGGGGGTCATACGATTCATCACAAATAACGAATAATTCAAAATATATAGAATTGTATTTGGGTGAAGATATGGACGGTTATTATGGTGAGTTTTTTGCAATAAGTAACATTGAACTTAGTGAAGAAAATGTTTTAGAAAATAGATCTTTGGCGTACATATACGCAGGGTATAGAAAAGGTGGTGGACTTAATAGTAAAACTGATTTTATAGATTACTTAAACCAAAATTTAGTAACCCCACACAGTCAAAGAGAATCGGATTTCTTAACATACTTGTTGAGTAATATAACAACATTAAAAAGATTAAAAGATAATAACGACACGTTAAGTATTATTAAAAGTTTTGGTATGGACCCTCTGAAGTTGGAAACGTATAGTGTATTCAAACTATTCAACGACAGGTGGTCATCAGGTAATTCTATTGGACAAAGGTTACTAATGGAAGAGTTTTTATTTTTAGATAAGGCGAATAAAGATATTGGTGATGACCTATTTTATGATGTAAAGAGGTTAGAGGCGTTTGGTCTACCTGAAAGTCAAAATTTAAAACTATATAATGTGATTTCTCAGATGCTATCTAGAAATAATTTAGATTTCAGACCATTACCCGCATACGTCAACTTCTATGGTAATCGTTCGGGTAAAACTAAAGTAAAAAAGTCTGAAGAGGTTGCTTCACTATTGTTTGGTAAATTTTTAGATGTGGATATTGAACACTCTACCCCAAAGATGATTGTACAATATGTTGGAAGACCATCAGCACATATTAATACTGAAACGATTAGTGAGGAATATAAATTTAAAGACGATACGTTTAATGTGGGTGATGTAAATAACAATCCCGTATTAATTACAGACCCTAACTACTTTGAACAAGAGAATTTTAAAAACTCAAATAAGGTGGTTGCGTTTGAAGTTAGTTTTGGTGATCAAAACCAAGGAATGTTTAAGTCAGTATCATTAGACCAATCACAATTTAAAGAAACTTTTGAAAGTAATCTCGCATTAGAAAGAACAGCGAGATCAGAATCGGGTTCGGGTGTTGCACAAGTTAGTACTAATTTATATGACATATATAAGGTAAGATCTTATGAATGTACTGTTGAGTGTATGGGAAATGTAATGATCCAACCCACAATGTATTTCCAACTTAAAAATGTTCCATTATTTGAGGGAGCGTATTGGATTGTGGAAGTAAACCACCGTATTGAGAATAATAGTATCAAAACCAATTTTAAAGGTGTTAGAATGCCAAGGGCTAGTTTACCCAACCCTAAAGAATCTTTTACTGCGTCTTATAGAATAATGTATGATAAAATAATGAAGAGTGCGTTATCTAAAATTGAATCAACTAAAAAGGTGGATACATCAGAAATAGTATCAACACCTAAAGGTAATTTTAAAACTGATCGTGGACCAAATAAAATAGATAACGAGGTTTTATTAAAACAAACAGGACTCAGTTCATTCGGTATCCCATACAATGGATATCAAGGTAATGTTACAATTCAAAAAATACGTTATAAAGAAAAGGATGTGTGGTATAGGGCGATAGTTAGTAAGTTCGATGGACCAACAAACACAAATATGTCTTTACCAACACATGTGTCGTCCGACATAGTTGTAAAACCAACTAAAGTACCTTTTACAGAGATAGAAGAAAATAGTACATATTTCTATAGATTAGATTTTCATAGACCTCAGATGAGTAAAAAACAAGGCACCTCACCTGCACAGGTATCGGACTACCTATTAACTGCATCAACAACAACATTCTTTAATCCTAAAAATGGAATACGTAAGGACATTGTAGCAAGTTCTAATTTAGACACAACTAATGGGGCGAGATTTATAGAAGGACCTGCGGATGAGGGGAGATCAACACTAACAAAGAACGGAAGTACTGTGAATAGTGGAATGGCATTATCAAAACAATTAATGAAGGATTTAAAACTACAAGAAGGTGATGTTATATATTTTAATATTCGATAAAACGGATAATTAATAAAAACTTGATATTTATAATAAAAAGAATATTATGGACAATATTAAAATAGGATCTGCAATTGACGGTTTTTTAGGTAATAAAACGGTTAAAAACCTTAATGAAGAGGGTACAGAACAAGAAGTTTGTGATATGAACACGGGCGAATGTTATACCATTAAGAGTAAAGATGGTCTCGTTGAGAGAATTAATAAAAAATATATTACCGAAGACGGTAGACAATTATTAAGAGATTAAAAGATGAAATTAGAACAGAAACTACACGAAGAATTAATGAGACACCGTAGTATTAACAACTATGGTAAAGAATTAATTAAAGAACAAGAAGAAGAACCGATTGACGATATCCCTGCGGAAGAACCAACAGGAGACGCACCAATTGATGATCTTCCTGCCGACGATATTGAGGGAGACGATCTTCCTGAAATTCCTGCAGATGACGTTCCTGCGGATGGTGTTTCTGATACTGATGAAGCAGACGTTGAGGAAGTTGACATTACAGATTTAGTCAACATGACACAAAATATTAAAAATGATGTAGACTCATCCAAAAGTGATAACGATCAAGTTATGGGAAAAATGGGTGATTTATTTTCAAAATTAGATGATTTAGAAAGTAAACTATCTCAAATGGATAACGTAATTAGTAAAATAGATAATCTTGAACATAAGGTGGAGGATATGAAAGAACCAACACCACAAGAAAGACTTGAAATGAGATCTTTAGATTCATACCCTTTCAATCAAAATCCTTCTGAATTTTTTTCACAAAAACAACTCGATATGAAGGCGAGTGGTAAAAATGAGTATGTTATTACAAAACAAGATGTCAAAGATTATAATCAAGGAGAGATGAGAGATTCTTTCAATTTAGAAAAATCAGACGAAAATGAAGTTGAGTGGTAATATAAAATTCTTTTTAGAATTACAATCTCAACTAAAAGTACTTCATTGGCAGACTAAGAGTTATGCTAAACACCAAGCGTTTGGTGAAACATATGACAAGTTAGACGAAATCATTGATTTATTTGTTGAAGTATCAATAGGTAAACATGGAAGATTTACATTGTCTGATGAGGATCGTGTTTTAAATATCAATAATTTACAAGATATCGATTTGGTGTCAATGATTAAGGTGGCATCTGAAGTAATATCAGAAATTGAAATTGATGAAAAGGACACCGATCTTTTAAATCTTAGAGATGAGATACTCACAGAAGTTAGTAAACTATCTTATTTACTGACACTTAGGTAAGAATTATATAAAATATTTACGTTTTTGAAGACTAAGGGGGTTGACTCTTGGTCTTTTTTTATGTATCTTTTTGTATAACATTAATAAATTAAAATTTAAAATTATGAAAGGTTCAATTGACGCGATTTTATCTCAATATGAGAAAAACACGCAACCGGCCGCGGGCGGCAACAAGTATTCATCTGAAGAACGTTTAAAGAAGTACTTTACAACGATTCTTCCTAAAGGGACTCAGTCAGGACAAAAGAGAATTAGAATTCTACCAACAACTGACGGAACTAGTCCATTCAAAGAGATTGCATTTCACGAAGTGCAGGTAGACGGAAAGTGGTTAAAACTTTATGACCCATCACAAGACGGAGACGAATCTCCTTTAAATGAGGTTAGAGAAAGTTTATTAGCGACAGGAAGTGAAGAAGATAAAATCTTGGCGAGAAATTATAGAGCGAAAAAATTCTATATAGTAAAAGTTATCGATAGAGATAACGAACAAGATGGTCCAAAGTTTTGGAGATTCAAACACAATTACAAAGGTGACGGGAATTTAGATAAGATCATTCCTATCATTAGAAGTAAGGGTGATATTACCGATCTTGTTGAAGGTAGAGATTTAATTTTATCATTGGCGGTTACTAAAGCGAACAATGGTAGAGAATATACTACTATCAATTCTATTATTCAGGAAGATAAATCAGCATTACATACTGATCCTGAAGTTACAAACGAATGGGTTAACGATCCACAAACGTGGAGAGACGTTTACTCAGTAAAACCAATTGAGTATTTGAAATTAGTTGCATTGGGTGAGAATCCTGTTTGGGATAAAGAATCCAAAAAATTTGTTTCAAGTGTAGTTGGTGAGGTAGATCTTGGAGGTACATCAACTGTAACTCCTAAAGTTGAGGTTGAAGATCCGCAAATTACTGCGACAACAACAACAGACGACGAACTACCATTTTAATTAACTAGGACCCACCCGAAAATTATTGATAGGTAACTATCTGGTGGAGCTACAAACCGATTAGTCGGTCCCTATGGGTGGGTCCATTTTAAAACAAAATATGGCAATTAAAAAGAAAGATTTTAAAAGTATTAAATCAAAGTTTTCAAAACAGGCAAAGTTTAAGTCTGATAAATTCTTTGATTTAGGAGATGCGTTTTTAGACGCTACAGGTTTACCGGGACCAGCAATGGGTCATATCAATATGTTTTTAGGACATTCAGATACAGGTAAAACAACGGCACTTGTAAAAACTGCGGTTGATGCTCAGAAAAAAGGTGTTCTACCTGTTTTTGTTATTACAGAACAAAAATGGGACTTTCCTCACGCAAAACTCATGGGTCTTGATGTAGAAGAAATAGTGGATGAAGAAACAGGAGAAATAGAATATGATGGATTCTTCCTTTTTAATAATGAGTTCCAATATATAGAACAAATAACTGATTACATCAACGAACTAATCGATGCACAACAAAAAGGTGAGATTGAATATGATTTACTTTTCCTTTGGGATTCAGTTGGTTCTGTACCGTGTAAGATGACTTTCGATGGTAAAGGTGGTAAACAACATAATGCATCCACTTTAGCTGACAAAATCGGTATGGGATTAAACCAAAGAATTTCGGGTTCAAGAAGAGTAGATTCTAAATACACTAACACTTTGGTTATTGTGAATCAACCTTGGGTTGAACTACCCGATAATCCTTTCAGTCAACCTAAAATTAAAGCAAAGGGTGGTGAATCGATTTGGTTAAATTCTACACTTGTATTTAGATACGGTAATCAGAAAAACGCAGGAACTAATCCTATCTCGGCAGTTAAAGATAAGAGAAAGGTAAAGTTCGCTACGAGAACAAAGATTTCTATTATGAAGAACCACGTAAATGGTCTTGGTTATGAAGATGGTAGAATCATTGTAACAGCACACGGATTCCTTAAAGGTAAAGACAGTGCTGAAGAGAAAAAGTCATTGGAAAAGTACAAGTCTGAACATGCAGAATTTTGGAAAAACCAATTAGGTATTGAAGGGGACTTTGATATTAGAGAAGAAGAATAGATTGTTGAACCTATAAAGGTTAAAAATGTCAGTACTATTAGTAGACGGAGATAACTTACTTACTATCGGATTTTATGGAGTAAAAAATTACTTCTATAAGGGTGATCATATTGGAGGAATATACCATTTCATCAATACTCTTAGAAAATCTTTTGAACTTTATAGGTTAGACAAAATTGTAGTCTTTTGGGACGGAGAAGATGGGTCTGCAACTCGAAAAAAGATGTATCACAGATACAAAGAAAATCGTAGACAAAGAATTCGTACAGATAAAGAAAAAGAATCCTACACAAGACAAAGACGAAGAGTACAACAATACTTGGAAGAGTTATATGTTAGACAAGGGGAGTTTGAATTTTGTGAAACAGATGACTGTATTGCGTATTATTCACAACAGTCAGAAGAGAATACTATTGTTTATTCTTCTGATGGTGACTTGGCACAGTTAGTTTCAGACACTACAAAGGTATATAACCCATCTCACAGAAGACTTTACGAACAAAATGATACAATACTATACGAACACCAAGAAATACACATACAGAACGTTAAAATCGTAAAGATAGTATGTGGTGACAGATCCGATAATATTGCGGGTATCAAAAACATGGGTATTAAGAAATTCTTAAAACTTTTTCCTGAACTAAAGGATAGACCAATAACACTTGAAGAGGTGATTGAAAAATCTAATAAAATGTTTGAGGAAGATAAGTATAATAACACCATTAAGAATTTACTTACGGGTGTCACAAAATACGGAGTTTTTGGTGAAGAGTTTTTTAACCTGAATGAAAGCATTGTAAGTTTAGACCAACCGTTTCTCACAGATGATGCGAGAGAAACAATCACCGACCTCATACACGAAAAATTGGATCCCGAAGGAAGGTCCTATAAAAACACGATGAAGATGATGATGGAAGATGGGATATTTACTGTCCTACCTAAATCGGATGATGCGTGGATAAAATTCCTTAATCCCTTTTTACGATTAACACGTAAAGAGAAAAATAAAAGAGTGATAAAAATTAAAACAAATGAGTAACAACGAAACTACTAAACTAGAATTTTTGCTAACCTTGAACGGAAATATTATCTGTCAAAGGTTCTTTAATGTGAGAGGTTATAATCCTAAAGTTAAAAAATCTTTGGATCTTCACTACAATGTAAAAAATATTTGTGAAGAAATTGAAGAAAATTTGAAACAAAAAACTTTGGAATATCTCCATTCCAATCAACATTATTTTCCTGTTTTCGACCCTTCAAACAATGAAGGTCCAGACCCAGATGAATACTTCCAAGTAGAGATTAAGCAAAATGACGATGTATTTATTTCAAGAACATTCCCTGCGCATATTTATCATCCTAAGGTGAGATATTCGGTGGATATTCGTCCGATCTTAAGAAGAATTCTTGGAGAACTAAGTGAGACCTTTTCTTCTGTAGATATAACAACAAAATATATGAATTATAATTTAACAACAAACTAAAGTAACTATGAATGAGATGAACTTCGGAAAGTTGGGTAACCAATTCCAACAAGCACTAATTAAATCAATAATAGAAGACCCAAAATATGGGGAACAAATATTAGAAGTTTTAGAAAGTAGGTACTTTGATAATAATTCATTTAAGTATATTATAACTCACATAAAAGAGTTACAAGAACATTACAAATCTGTTCCTAACTACGAGACATTAAAACAAAAAATAATGTCTGAAACTTCGGGTAATGCTTTGGCTGCAAAATTACATGGGGAAACACTATCAGCAATTGAAGAACTGGATGAGATTGTTATGGGTGAAACTTATGTTAAAGACACCGCACTTAATTTTTGTAAACAACAAAATTTAAGAAAAACAATGACCGACGCTTTAAAAATCATTGAAAAAGGTGATTTTGAAAACTATGATAAAATATCTGAAATGGTAAATGAGTCATTACAAGTTGGGGCGAGTGATGATGATATCTTGGATGTGTTCGATGATATTGATAATTCTTTAGATATTGACCCAAGAGTACCGATACCGACAGGAATTGACGGTATTGACAACTTACTTAAAGGTGGTATTGGAGTTGGTGAATTAGGAATGATTTTGGCACCGACAGGTATTGGTAAATCAACGATACTATCAAAGTTTGCTAACACTGCAGCAAACACAGGTCACAATGTACTTCAAATATTTTTTGAAGATTCTTTACAACAAATTAGACAAAAACATTTCACTTGTTGGTCCGGTTTAAGTACTGATGAACAAGTTGAATCACAAGAAAATAAAGAATTTACTATTCAGAGAGCAAAAGAAGTAGGAAATGGTGAAAACTTCGGAGGTCTTAGAATAATTAGAATGCAAAACAAGAATACCACTGTTAGTGATATCAAAAGAAAAATCTTAAAGTTACAATCTCAAGGGTACAAGACGGATTTACTTGTCATTGACTATGTAGATTGTATGATAGCTGATAGAACTAAGGGGTATGATGAAGAATGGAAAGGTGAAGGTTCTGTAATTAGACATTTAGATGCTATGTGTCACGATCTTAACATTGCGGTATGGACGGCATCACAAGGTAATAGAAGTTCAATTTCTGCAGATATTGTTAACGTAGATGATATGGGTGGTTCGATCCAAAAGGCACAAACAGCACATATTATTATTTCTGTGGCTAAGAGTTTAGAACAAAAAGAAAATAAGACGGCTAATATAAGTTTAATTAAGTCGCGAGTTGGTAGAGACGGTGTGAACTTTAACAACTGTAAATTCGATAACGAATATATGGATATCGACGTAACGGAACAAGAAACCCTTTTGGGACACTCAATGAGAAAACAAGAGGAGGGTATTAATCGTGCGGCTGAGGTCTATAAGAAAACACACAACATATAATTTAATAAACTAATAAATTTTTAAAAATGAGCGAAAAGATTTTACAAGAAAATCCAGGACGTTTTGTCCTCTTTCCTATCGAACATCACGATATTTGGAAATATTATAAACAACAAGAAGCGTCTTTTTGGACTGCGGAAGAGATAGATTTGGCACAAGATGTGTCGGATTGGGCCAATAAACTTAACGATGATGAAAAACATTTCGTTAAACATGTATTGGCGTTTTTTGCGGCGTCTGACGGTATTGTTAATGAAAATTTGGCAGAAAACTTTGTGAATGAAGTTCAGTATACTGAAGCAAAATTCTTTTATGGTTTTCAAATTGCGATGGAAAATATCCATAGTGAAACCTATTCTCTTTTAATTGATACCTACATTAAAGATAAAGAAGAACAGAATAAATTATTCAATGCGATCGAAACAATACCCGCGATTAAGAAAAAGGCGGATTGGGCACTTAAATGGATTGAATCTGATTCGTTCGCAGAGAGACTTATTGCGTTCGCTGCGGTAGAAGGTATCTTCTTTTCAGGATCATTTTGTTCAATCTTTTGGCTTAAAAAACGTGGTTTAATGCCAGGATTAACTTTCTCTAATGAGCTTATTTCAAGAGATGAGGGATTACACTGTGATTTTGCATGTCATTTATATAATGAACATATCTCTAAAAAATTGACTAAAACACGAATCAAAGAAATTATTCTTTCGGCGTTAGAGATTGACAAGGAATTTATTTTGGAGGCACTACCTGTTAGATTAATTGGTATGAACTCTGAACTTATGTCACAATACTTAGAATTTGTTACAGATAGACTACTCGACTCTTTAGGTGTTGCGAAACACTTTAAATCGGAGAATCCATTTGATTTTATGCAAAACATTGCCTTACAAGGTAAAACTAACTTCTTTGAAAAAAGAGTTGCAGAATACCAAAAGGCGGGAGTAAATAACGATACCGAAGAAGATTTAAATTCTGCGTTCGGAGATATGGATTTTTAAATACGAGTACTGATGAAAGTAAAAAAAAGAAATGGTTCCTTAGAGGAGATGAGATATGATAAGATCACAAGAAGGATTTCCGCATTGTGTTCTGATTTAAATTTAGAGTACGTCGATCCAACGTATATTACATTGAAAGTAACTCAAGGTATATATGATGAGATTACTACGACTGAGTTAGACACATTAGCGGCAGAAACTGCAGCATCAATGACAACAACTCACCCTGACTATTCAAAGTTGGCGGGTAGATTGGCGGTCACTAACTTACATAAAACAACACCTAAGAAGTTTTCACAGGCGATTAAGGAGTTGTACTCATTTATTGAACCAAGAACAGGGAAGGAATCTTCATTAATTTCTGATGAATTGTACGATTTTGTTATGAAAAACAAATCCGTAATTGATGGTGCGATTGTTAAGGAAAGAGATTTTGATTTTGAATATTTTGGGTTTAAAACTTTAGAGAGATCATATCTTTTAAAAATCAGTGATAGAATTGTAGAAAGACCTCAATACATGTATATGAGGGTTGCTATGGGTATTTGTAAAGGTGACATTGAAATGGGTCTAAGAATATATGATGACCTATCACAACACTTCTATACTCACGCTACACCAACATTATTTAATGCGGGTACAAGAAGACCCCAAATGTCCTCTTGTTTCCTTATTGGGAATAAGGGTGATGATATCAATGGTTTATTTGATACTATTCAAGATGTTGCAAATATTTCTAAGTGGGCAGGAGGTATTGGATTACACGTTCATGATGTTAGAGCTAAAGGGTCATACATTAAAGGAACGGGAGGTGAATCTGATGGTTTATTACCAATGATGAAAACATATAATGAAGTTGCTCGTTGGATTAACCAAGGTGGAAAGAGAAAAGGTTCCTTTGCGGTGTATTTGGAACCATGGCACGCTGACGTTTTTGAGTTTATTGAATTAAGAAAAAACCATGGTAAGGAAGAAATGAGAGCAAGAGACTTGTTCTTAGCTATGTGGACCCCCGACCTCTTTATGGAAAGAGTTAAAGAAGATGGTGATTGGACATTATTTTCTCCTGACGAAGCACCAGGTTTATCTGATGTCTATGACTCACCTGAATCAAAAAACTTTACCGAACTCTATACAAAATATGAGGAAGAAGGAAAAGGTAGAAGAGTGGTCAAGGCGAGAAAACTAATGGATGCTATTCTAACCGCACAAATTGAGACCGGTACTCCTTACATGTTATATAAAGACGCGGCAAACTCTAAATCTAATCAAAAGAATTTAGGGACAATTAAATCGTCGAACTTATGTACTGAAATTATTGAATACAGTTCACCAACGGAACAGGCGGTATGTAATTTAGCGTCTATAGCATTACCAAAATACATTGTAGATGGAGAATTTAATCATAAATTACTATATGATTATGTTTATCAAATAGTTAGAAATTTAAATAACGTAATTGATTTAAACTTTTATCCAACGAAAGAAACTAAAAAGTCTAATTTTAGACACAGACCAATTGGATTGGGAGTACAAGGTTTAGCAGATGTGTTTTGTCGACTTAAAATACCTTTTGAATCTCTGTTAGCGGATGATTTACAAACAGAAATTTTCGAAACAATTTATTTTGCGGCAATGACTTCATCTAAAGATATATCTTCTGAAGTTGGACCTTATGAAACAATCTCAGGATCACCTATTGAAAAGGGAATCTTTCAGTACCAAATGTGGGGACTAAAAGATAAAGACCTATCAGGTAGATGGGATTGGAAAGGACTTAGAAAGGAAGTCGTAAAATACGGTGTTAGAAATTCACTATTATTTGCACCAATGCCGACGGCATCTACGGCTCAAATATTAGGTAATAACGAGGCATTTGAACCATTTACTTCTAATTTATATTCAAGAAGAACTTTAGGTGGGGAATTTATTGTTATTAATAAACACCTTGTTAAAAGTTTAATGGAAAATAATCTTTGGAACGACGAAATAAAGAATAAACTGATTATGGAGAATGGGTCAATTCAAAATATACCTGAGATCCCTGTAGAGATTAAAGAAGTTTATAAGACGGTTTGGGAAATGTCACAGAAAAAATTACTTAATATGGCGGCAAGGAGATCTGTATTTATTGACCAATCACAATCATTGAATTTATTCATTAGTAATGCGACTAAGGCAAAATTATTGGCGGCACATTTACACGGTTGGTCTTTAGGGTTAAAAACAGGTATGTACTATCTAAGAACTCGTTCAGCGGTTGATCCACTAAAAGGGTTGGGTGTAAGTACTACTAGAACACAACCCAAATCTGAGGAAGTTGTTGAAAACACAGAAACAGAAGAAAAACCAAACGTAACATCTAATTCGTTAATAAGTGATAATAAAGAATTAGAAATGGTTTCACAACCAACAATTAGACCTGATGACTCACCTTTTGAGTGTGAGGGTTGTGGTTCGTGACCGTTTTTTTTATTAGTTTTTATAAACCCACCTTTTGGTGGGTTTTTTATTTACACTCATTTTAGTATTGAATATATTTATTAGTATGGCAGTAACGTATGGAATTGACTTTCCTTTTAGAGAAAGTTTGACAGGTGATTATTTAAAGATGACACTAACCCCCGAAAAAGAGGTTAGAGCAAACCTTATTCACCTTATTCTAACTAAAAAAGGAAGTAGGTATTATTTACCTGATTTTGGTACAAGAATATATGAGTACATATTTGATCAAAATGACATGATTACATTTAACTTAATTGAAGAGGAAATACGTGAAGGTTGTAAAAAATACTTACCTAATCTAGATATAAACTCTATCAGAGTAATTTCTGCAGAAGACGACACGGATCCCGTAACTACTGTTGATGAAGAAGACGATGAAAGATTATTTAGGTTAGCTGATGAGTCAACCAAACCATACACCGCAAAGGTTAAAATAGATTATACTGTTAATAATGGTGCGTTTTCGTCATCAGATTTTATTATAATAAACATATAAGATGGCTAAGAAAATATCATACGCTAAAAGAGACTTCGCAGGGTTAAGAGAAGAGTTAGTTAATTTAACTAAAGATTATTACCCTGATTTAATTAAAAACACCAACGACGCATCAATCTATTCAGTGATGTTAGATTTAAATGCTGCAATTGGTGATAACTTACATTATCATATTGATAGAGTTTGGCAAGAAACAATGTTGGATTTTGCACAACAAAGAAGATCACTCTTTCATATTGCAAAAACATATGGTATTAACGTACCGGGTAATAGACCGTCAGTTGCTTTGGCGGATTTTTCGGTTAACGTTCCTGTATGAGGAGATAAAGAAGATGAGAGGTACTTAGGAGTTTTAAAGGCGGGAGCTCAGATATCGGGTGGAGGTCAGACATTTGAAACAATAGAAGATATTGACTTCTCAACTCCATTTAATAGTAAAGGAGAACCAAATAGACTAAAGATACCTAATTTCGACTCTAATAATAAATTGATATCTTATACTATTACTAAGAGAGACGCAATAGTTAACGGAGTTTCAAGGGTATTTAGAAGAGTAATCGGGGCTCAAGATCAGAAACCATTTCTTAAATTGTATTTACCCGAACAAAACGTTTTAGGGGTAACCTCAATAATACATAAAGAAGGAACCAATTTTACTTCTAACCCATCAACATCAGAATTCCAATCTGAAGAAAATAGATGGTATGAAGTTAAAAGTCTAATGGAGGATAAAGTCTTCTTACCAAATAAAACATCGTCTTCAGATACAAGTAATTTTACTGCGGGAGACTATAGAAGGGTATCTAATAAGTTTATTACAGAATACACACCTGAGGGTTATATGTCTGTAACTTTTGGATCGGGTAATGTAGATCCGTTAGATAATTTGGATTCTTTTAATGATGGTACTTTAAAGGTGAACTTGGGTACATACTTAAATAATCTTTCCTTAGGTGCAACCCCAAAGAAGAATTCTACTGTTTTTGTAAAATATAGAATTGGGGGTGGTAAAAATTCAAACTTGGGTGTTAATGTGATAAACAGTGTTGATAATATTGAGTTTAATGTTACAGGACCACTAACCAATATTAATAATCAAGTTGTACGTTCTTTAAATGTAACGAATGTAACACCTGCGGTAGGTGGTGCAGATCAACCAACTATAGAAGAGATTAGAAATATGGTGGGTTACAATTTTGCGGCACAAGACAGAGCGGTAACATTAAATGATTATAAAGTTTTAATTGAAACAATGCCATCCACGTATGGAGCACCCGCTAAAGTAAATGTAATGGAAGAGGATAATAAGATTAAAATAAAACTTCTTTCATACGATGATGAAGGTAACCTTAGTGATACCACATCAACAACATTAAAAAATAACATACTAAGGTATCTTACGAATTATAGAATGATCAATGATTATATCGACATACAAAGTGGTGAGGTTGTTGATTTAGGTTTAGAGATAGATCTTTTACTTGATAAAAATATAAATCAAACGGATATACTTAAAGAAGTTGTTACACAATCTTCTTCTTTCTTTAGTATTGACAAACGAAAAATGGGTGACCCACTATTTGTTGGGGAATTACAAAAAGAAATATCAAATATTTCGGGTATTGTTAATGTTGTGGACTTAAGAGTGTTTGGTAAAACGGGTGGAGAATACTCAGTGGCGGAAGTAAGTCAAGGTTATTCGGACGAGGAAACAAAACAAATTTTACAATCAGACTCTACTATCTTCATGAAAAGTAATCAAATCTTCCAAATTAGATTCCCTAATAAAGACATAAAAATTAGGGTTAAATCTTTAGGTTCCACTACATTTTAATAATCTTTTTCTGTATTATTATTAATTAAGGGAAATTAGGTTCCAATCTATTTATATGATATGATGCAGAAACACCGGATACGTACCGAAATTGGAAAGAATCAGAAATTAACTGTTGAGTTAAAACAAGATTACGATCTTTTAGAAATTCTTTCACTTAAATTCACACAAAAAGATTTATACACATCTATTTGTGCGGATTATGGTGTTATATGTGGTCGTATCTCTATTAATGATGGTGTTGGGGTAGCTAACGCAAGAGTGTCGGTTTTCGTCCCACTTTCGGACGAGGATAGTGAGGACCCAATAATTAGTAAACTTTATCCTTTCACCACTACAACGGACACAACAGAAGAAGGTTATAGGTATAACCTACTCCCAAGTAGAAAACAACATACGGGACACACACCTACAGGTACTTTTCCTGACCAAGAAGATATATTGTCAAGAGAAGAAGTTTTGGAGGTTTATGAGAAATATTATAAGTACACCGTAAAGACAAATGATTCGGGAGATTTTATGATATGGGGGGTACCTGTTGGAAGACAAACTCTTCATGTTGATGTTGATTTATCCGATATGGGTTGTAATTCTTTAACACCTTATGATTTAGTTTATGATGGTGAATCTAAAGAAAAATTTGAAAACATGTACACCTACATGTCTTCAGATAATTTGGATGGTCTACCACAAATTGTAAAATTTGAACAAACAATAGAGGTTTATCCGTTTTGGGGTAATGAAGATCTATGTGAGATAGGAATTACGAGAACAGATTTTGATCTTAAAGATCAGGGTATACGTATCGAACCTTACGCTATTATGATGGGTGGTACTTTTACTGACTCAGGAAAAGACGCACTTAGGGTTAACTGTAATGTGGATAACCAAATGGGTGAGAAATGTAGACTAACCACATTTATGGGTGACGTTGAAGCGATACGGTTTACGGGATTATATGAGAAAAATGCGGACGGTACTATAAATAGAGGTAGACCTATATTAGAGGCGTTCCCTATAGATTCACAGATAAATGAGGACGGAGTTTATTTCTTCAGAGTCCCGATGAATTTAAAACGACTTATTACTAATGAGTTTGGAGAAATGGAAGAAACCATAGACCCAACAAAAGGTATTCCAACACAAGGAAATTATAGATTCAGGTTTAGTTTAAATGAGGATACGGGTGAGAGAAATAGATTCACAGGAAAGTATTTGGTACCTAACATTAGAGAATATCATATTAACGATACAAATAATTTAGGTGGACATACAACCATAAATGAAAAATCATACGCGTTTAGTACAAATTTAGATGACTACCCTGCGGAAGCAATTGATGAAATAGCGGGTACGAGTACTGAAGCAATTGATGCCAATCAAAAACACGTACCACAAGATTACTTTTATCAGTTTAGACATGGTAGAGTTTTTGCCGCTTCAAGTTTTATAAATCAATATTATAAGAAGAGTGGGATTGAAAAACTCTTTAGTTTTTTAGTTAGGGATAGAAACGAATCTTTTATTGGTATGAAAGAAATATGGCCATCAGAGAAAGATGATTGTTCTCAAACTAATAATTATTTCCCTATAAACGACGCGGTTAGAAATCATAGATTCAACTTCTTTATTCTGACAATCATTAGTTTCATTGAATATATTGGTTTAAGAATACAACTTTTTTTCAAAGAAATCACCACTCAAATACTTTTTGCAATTGCGGAAATTTTGGCGGGTACTGGTGTAACCAAGAAGGCGGCGGCTAAAATGTTTAGACGAGCAAAAGAGTTTCAGTTTAGAAATATATTTAAATTACGATTAATTACGTACCCCGACTGTTACGACTGTGAAGAAGATAATGAAGAGGGTGAAACAAGTATATTAGGTGTAGAACAATATAATGTTAATGAGGACTTTGTTGACGCGGTTCTCGCGGGCACAGATCTTAGTAACGTAGACCCTAATATATCCACAGGTACTACAGCGTCTTCGTTAGGTGGGTTTACCTTTTTAGAACAGTATGCGGTCGCATTAGATAATTGTTCAGACTATACAGTTTCAAACGGTACTGGTGCGTCTGTGACGATCACGTATAATAACTGTGAGGGAGTATCTCAAACATTTACTATTGCTGACGGTGCATCAGATACTGTAAGGGGCGCTGAAAATCAAAACAGTACTTTCACAAACGCAGGATTATCCTCCACAGAAACAACCTTAGGTGCCGGTACATTTAACGCTGACGATGATTTATATTTTCCTGCAACGTTTAATATTGTAAACGCACCTTCGAATCCTGAAGAAGGTGATTTTCTTTTCAATACTTATATCTTCCGTGTAGATGCGTACGGTGCTGGTATTGTCGATTCAAGTGGAAATCCAATAGTAGATACCTATTTAACGGTTGGACTTGGACAACAATTCCCTATAGTATATTCTAGCGGTCAGTGGGTTGTTCAGGGATTATATGGGGTCATCAACGACAGTATTAGTGAGGCGTTTAACACACCTGCAGATGAACCGGTTGATGATACTGCACATAGAACACAAGGAGAAGTATTAATAGACAATGTATGGTATATTGAAACTATAGATGTTGATGATGTTGATTTTGTAGAGTCAGAAAGTGGTTGTTCCAAATATGACACTATAATCGAGGACGAATCTGGTAGAACGGGAGATATGAAACTAAGACCTCTATTATCACCACTTACGGGTTCGAGTGGTAACATTCATACAACATATGCCGATGCAAGGGATGATTTATTAACAAATAGAGCGGGTGGTGGTCTTTTTGGTAGTGCACAATGGGGTTCAATTCCATTATGGTATCAATACAGTCTTACGACTAGTTCAGAGTATTTTGATGAAATAACGGGAGTTAATGAGGTTGAGTGTGAACCGAGAAACCCATACAACGTACTTGCGGTAATGTCTCACCATAATAAGAGATTTACATACCGAGATCCAAATAGTTTTAAAAACAATGTTGTTCATTGTGTTATTAATGGACAATACTATGGTAAGGTTAAAAAGAAAGGACCTTATTGGGTAGATTCAAGTTTAGTTAAAGACGGTACTGTTTCGGGATATTCAGAATTTAGAGATGGTGTTTTTACGATAGTTCCTCTCGCGGGTAGAACTGGAGAATTATTAAATTCATATAGAAGAAGAAAGTTATTTGGTAAACTTATGTGTGGGGGCGTTGTATCATACACATTCGCAAACTCTTGGTTAAATGGGGCAATGTACTTTTTCCAATTTATGAAAAGAAGTAGTACTAGATTTTGTAAGGACTGTGTAAAACGAATTAAGGATGACACAGGTGTACACTATTACTACAGGTCCACACCTTTTGATCCTAATTATAATCATTCTGAAACTCAATATAATTACGATGATAATGGTAATAGCACAGGAGTTAACTCAACTCTAACAACAGAATACCAAGAAAGGTCCACAGGTTTTTATGGAAGTAGAAAAGGTGTTCTTTATCCAAATACTGATGGTTTAGTTATAAGTCAAGTAGAAATTAATTTTCCAACCACAGTGGTTGATTTAGGTCCAAGAAATACATGGTTAAAAGAAGTATGTGTAGACCCCGAGTTAGACCCTAACTGTTCGGTTTCAAGGAGTATTGGTTCAACATCTTACAAAGGACTTGATGATTTGATGGAATATATTATACAATCAAAAGAAATAAAAGAAAAAGGTAGGTTAGATGTTCAGGACTTATTTGATTCACGAAGTGCGGGTAAAATAGATGGAGACATTGCTCAACTTATGAACTTTAATACTCAAACGGGAATATATCCATTTGAATTTGAGGAATTAGATTCACCATACACTGCAGAATACTCAACATTATTTGACAGTAAAGGACCTGTAGGATTAAATTTAGTATTCTCTGAAGATGACCCTGATACCGTTGAATTAGAACAAGCGGGAGAGTTAGTAAGGGAATGTCTTAATGAACCTACGAGATTGGGGGATAATTCACAAAGAATACCATATTTCATGTGGGATACAAGGGGACACGGATTTGGTGAAAATTTGGGTAATGGAGAAAATCAAAATTACGAAGATGATTTAATTTATAACCAAAGATTACAACAAATGAGGGCTAACTTGAATACTGACCTTAATACAGATCCTGCAGATGATAATTACTATAACCCTTACTTATTACCACCTATTAGAGATTGTCTCGAAAGAAATGGGGTTAAAAAGAAATCATATGACAATTATAAAGAATATACCGTTGATGGACAGAGAAGACACTTGATGGAGATAGGGTCACCCTTCCACTACCATTTAGGTCTTAGAAAAGGAAAAACGGCATATGATAAGTTTATTGAAAATTTTGGACCAAGATAATATGTTTTTTAAAAAAAGAAAACCAAGTCATTTCATAGTATATTTTCTTTATAAGAATGAGGAAAGAAGACTCTATAATTTTTTATCTAAAATAACGCACAGTGTTATTGGATCAACAAATGATGTAGATGACATTATAAATAAAATTAGGGTATTTGTTAAAAAGAATGAAGGTTTAAAATTAGACCAAATTAATTTAACAAGTTATGGTGATGGTTATTCTATTGTTATGGGTTTAACTGACGAAGATGTAATTAGAATAATCGACGAATTAAAACCTATTATTCATAGTAAAACAAGGATAATGACCACTACGTGTTTTAGTGGTTCGACTCTAAGAAAATTAGTAGAATTATCAGAACATTATGGTGGATTGGAAGTATATGGTCTGTTAGGTGAATATACCTTATCCTCAAAGATGAATAAGTGTAAATGTAAAGACAAGGGATATAGTCAAAGAGTTATTCACGGATTACCTAAAAGTAGATGGGGGTTTGATTACGACGCGGTTAAAGTCGTGAACACATACCGAAGAGACGAAGGTGAAAAGGTTGATTGGAAAAGAGGGGGAATGGCGTATGAATATGATAAACTTATGGTTAAAGAGGGCGTGTGTGATTTAAATCAAAAACAACCACATACACTGTTAAGATCGATAGTAAATTATTTATTCAATATATAGTAATGAAAAATAGAAAGATAGTTGCACCAAGTAAGAGATACAAAAAGGCGGAGTCAGAAGACCTATCACTTCGTATTGGTGTTGAGCGCTCTGAAAAACTCATGAGAGAGGGTGATAAAAACATCATTCTTGACATCGCAGAACTATATAGGAAAGAAAGAAACGAAAGTTCTAATTATAAGATTTACGGTAAATTAAATATGGTTTTTAGAAACCTCTATAAGGGACAATCACCATACGAACCACTATTAAATAATTTATATTTAACTACAGACGTATATGATCCTGACGAATATGAGGGATATAAATCATATAATGAATTTGGTTTTTTACGGAGAGACTATGTTAGAGAAATTTCTAATCCAACGTCAAATAGTGTGGGTGATTATTCACAGAACATTTCTTTGAGTGGACAAACAGGACACATAGATTTCGGTCAGGTAGATGCACCGTTTATGAATTGGAACATATACTTAACTTATGTTTATGAAAATGATTCTAATTACCCTATGAAATATGCGTTATCGGGTAACACTGTGTACGATTTTGATTCGTCAATGGGTATACCATTTAGAGTGACGGATAAAGGAACATACTATGAGTTAACAAGTCCCGTAAAACATAATATGTCACAGGGAGAGTATGTGGTACTTTCAGGTAGTTCGATTAGTTCTGGTACTAACTCTGATAGGATATTCAATATAAATTCTGTAGGTAATGAAATATACGATTCCAATTATTATACAATTAATCTAAATAAATCTGATTTTACATCGTCACAATCAATAAGTGGGGTTGTGTTCGGTAGAAGATGTTTAGATAAATCAGACATTGCAAAAACAATCTCAAATTATTACGTTAGAAAACATAAGACAATAACTACCGTTGACGATTACATTTTAGATAATGCGGGTTTCGAATCTCCAATTTTTGAAATAGAAAGAAAATTACAATTTGATACCGCCGATGATAGAAACGATATTTATGTCGAACGAAATAGACCCGAAAGTGTATTATATCATTTTAAAAATAGTATAGATTTAAGTAAATACAGGAATAACTACGGTTATGTACCAACAGAGGTTTACCTAACAACTATTTTTAGAAATGCAAATGGGTACTTCAATTATCCACCAAGAATGGGTTGGAGGTTTAATATGCATGATACGTGGATAGACGATCAATTCGACAGTGCGTTTATAGGTGGTGATACTAATTTACCCTCAAGCACTTTTTCACAAAGTGGTATAACGTTTACAAAAGGAGAAGAAATACCAACAGGTACTACATTATACGGTGATTATGTTGAATTTAATAATGTAGATTTTAAAGAGGTGGTCATTTCGGACTCCTTTCATAAAATTAGTTCGAATAAAGATGTTTTTGACCATGACCAAGATAATAATTTAACTTACATCGGTGCGTCAATAAATAATCCATCAGGTTATTTATATAAGACACATCATAGAATTAAATTGAGAGAATTATCACCATATATCGAAACAGCAGACACTAATGATATTTTAAACTTACCTGATAACACTACGTATGATGAGTACATAGGATTATGGAAATGGAGAGATTTATATGATCATGGGTATATAGATCCTGATGGTTACGGTACTAACTTCCCGTTTAACAATAATCAACACTACGTCAAGAATGACATAAACTTCTATTTTAGAAATGAAGATACCTTTAGAAATAAAGGGTATGGAATAACAAATCTAAGGGGAGAAGAAGGAGATGATATATGTTAAATGAAAATTAGGTTCGACGGTAACGAAAAAAACTTATTACTTAATAAGACTCAAGAATTTAGGGTAGATTCGGGTTGGGATGAAAATTTCCAAACATTTGAGGATGAGGTTCTAAAAGAAATAATCAATCCGATAGAAAATTATGAAACCTGTAGGTATATACATAAACCCTACACGTCTAACGGAATTGAACAAACAGATATTTGGTTTTATTTCTATTTTTTAAATTCATCAAATAACTATTCGTTAGATTATGTTAATCAGGGATTAGATCAAACGAGTAAACTTTTAGCTGACGTAAAAAATAGTTTTTTCAGGTTGGAGTTCTATAAGACACCTGAAAATGATCCACCTAATAGATCTAATAGAAGGTTGGTCTTTGCAAAGAATTTATCATTACCTATTGGGGAAAGGGTCTATGTTGACAGTATCGATAGTCAAATGTTTATTCCTGTTTTTATGGGTTCTAATTATAAAAACAAAGAGAACATGTATCTTTTTTGGTTTGAAGATGATACTGTTTTGGAGGAAACCACATTAACGGGTACCACATTTTATATGACAGCAAAATTCTATAATGCTGTTGATGGTAGTAAGGTTCAATTTGCGAATAAACAAATAACTAACACTTCCACTGTAGTGGAGGAAGAGGATTTATATTTTATTGTTGAAATGGATAGGGACAATGCACCGTCATACCATTATACAATATTACAGTACAACGGTACTGCACCGTATAGTAGTGATCGAAGAGGTGAAAGTTCTGATCCAATAAAATTTTATGAAATACCCACCACATAATGGATAAGAAATACTATAAAATATTAAGATCAACGACAGGACTAACACATAACGTACCTGTGTATTTAAATTGTGGTGCATATGAGATGGGCGGTATGGTTGGTTTTGAGGGGGACATCGAACAAGTGGAACAAATTACCAATTTCAACTACGAACATACAGGTGGTAATACAATTAGATTATATAATACTGTTAATAGAGATGTTTTAAAAATAATTAAAAATGAAACATTTACTATTGATTGGGGTGATGGATCAACTGATACTATAGGTGTTGGTATGGGGACAAATTTAGAATTTGTAGATCATACATTTTCATCCGCAAACACATTTGAAGTAACAATTACTTTAAATAACAATTGGACTAAAAGAAAATTAAGTAAAAAAATTACAGTTCCTAAAGATATAACTATTACAAATCCAAACGGAACCTTTGGTCCATTTACACTCCCCTACACAACGGGAGTCACAATAAACCAAAATTTTATAAACGATTTAGATTACGAAGAACAAGATTCTGACGCAACCATATATTTTGCAGCAAAAGGTAGGAGTAGATTAAGTGAATTAAAAAGGTATGGAGAAAATACGTACCAAGGTACAACAACAGGTACGGATAGTGTAGGTAGTTATACGGGATATACGATTGATAATTTAGTCTATAAGGATTATGATGACGGAATTACTACAATCACAGGATCAACAACAAATTTTGAGAAGGAAGAAGTCTTTAATGAGATGTTAACTAGAAACGAACATTTCATTGGTTTTATTGACGAACCAAGTATTTTTTCCGATGTATTTGTTGAAAGAGGTAAGCAAGGAGTTTTAGAAATGAATTTAAGATTGGGGGAAATTGATAACGTAGGTGAATTAGATATCTACGGAAACGGATTTTTCCAAGTTAAAAAACAATAGAATAATATTTATTAATTAAAAGATTATGGCAGTAGGTAGTTATGGTACAGTAAGACCGGCAGATGTTTCTCCAGCAGACGTGGAAATTTTCTATCATTACGTTTCAGGTAGAACATCAACGGCACCTGTACAATTTAAAAAATTAAATTCGGAAGATATATTAACACCTGTTTATCACAATGCTGATACAACAGATGCTGCTAACGCAATAGACACAGAAATTTTAGGTGGATTATACAATTTAAAATTGGATTCATCTGACTTTGACGATCTAGGTGTTTACACTTTACATCTAAGACCGAAACAAATAAGAACATCCATAACGGATTGTGGTGTGTTAGCATCACTTCCGTCTGTGAGAGGGTTAATCATTGATTTGAGTAACGTACCCTCAGTCGATAGAAATAAATTCACACCTCAAGGATTGGTTGGGTATAGAATTGAATACCTAAATAGTGACGGTAGTAAGACCCCTAATTTTTACAGGGTTGTTACTTCATCATTTTATTGTACACCAATTACATCTAATTTGACAAGTACGACGCAAAAGGCGATAAGATATCAGTATACGGACCAAACTACAAATTTATTGTTTTTGACTGTTACACCATCTTCGGCACCATCAAATAGACCTAATACGGTACCTTTTATTGGTGAACCGTCTCAAAATATAATTTTATCAAACACATTCTTTAATCCAACTACGGTTGAAATTGAGATGGTTGAACATGATGAGACAACACTGGCATATGCGTTCTACGGTAATCAGACTAAATCGATATCTGACGGTATCTATACAATTTATACTGGTGACAACAATATCTACAAACAATTTAACTTGTTTGAAGTAAGAGATGAGTTCAACGAAACACTTTACGAAGTTAGAGAAGAGAGGGACGAAATTGATGAAACTAAGAATTTTGATGACATCACAGAATAATGGCAAAAAGAAAAGTTCCAAGTCAAGCGAGTAGCGGAAGGGAAACCTTTAATGATAACTTGATCGGTAATCAAATTACTGACGGGTCTAGTCAATTGACTGCAACAAACTTTTCTTTAGACAACACTATACCTGAAAGAGACACTAAACAATTTAGGTCTGTACCCTTTTCTGAATTTCTTACAATAGAAGATCTAAAAGAAGAAACAGATGGACCAAAATCAAAATCTAAAAGGTCTGTTAAAAAAGAGGGTAAAGTTAAGTTCAGACAAAACAAAGAGGCGGGTTCTAAGACACTTTTTGGGTCTTTAAGTAAAAGACTATCATCTTCAGTAAAAAATATAATAGATCAGTTCCCTGCGGGTTTCTTTATTGACAAGGATACTCCAGTATCGTTCTCACAATACACCGCAGAAAGTATTAGTTATGATACTAAAGCAAGAACTACAACTTTAAAATTTGAGAAATCAAAAATATTTAATCCGTTAGACATTATTATTGACAAACCGTTAAGTAATGTACAACCTGAGGTAAGTAATAGTTTTAGAAACTTTTTTGATAGTTATTCGAAATATTCTTTAGTGATCGATGGGGTAGATTACCCTATCCTTAGTTATACTCAGGCGGGTGTTGATGGACTTATAAAAATAAAGGTTAAAGGTAAACCATTTAATGGTGTAACCTATAGTGAGAGTTTCTTAATTAGACCTATAGAAGAGGTTGTCGAAGAATTTTTTGAGAGTTTAGATGATTTAGAAAAACTTATCTTAGATAGAGAGTCAACACCAAAGTACACTGCCGAGTTTAAATTACCACAAGATTCTTTAGACGGATCTAAAACTGAAACAACAACTACAAGAATAACATGGCCATTATTCAAAGATGGTTGGAATATTAAGATAGGTGGGACTGATTATGTTACTTACCTTGAAAAATTAAAATCAATAGGTGATGAGGTGGATCAATATAAGTCCAACTTAATTGCTAGATTTTTAACTACCGCATCTTTAAATGAATTTGACACTCAAGATCAAAGAATGTCTTCCATGTTCCAAATATATGGTAGTGGTTTTGATTCGGTAAAAAAATTCATTGATAACATAGCTTACATGAGAAATGTGAGTTATGATAAAATAAATAATATACCTGATGTTCTTTTAAAAAACCTATCAAACACACTAGGTTTGGATTCTGTGAATCTATTTGATGAGAAGAGTTTAGATCAAACACTTTACTCAAGGATTGACAGTCAATTTGAAGGAATAAACCTTGGGTTGAATATGGTTGAGGCCGAGGCTGAGTTCTACCGAAGATTAGTAATTAATTTAGTAAGAATATATAAATCTAAAGGTACTCGAAAATCAATAGAGTTTTTTTTAAGATTCATAGGTGCACCAGAACCCCTAATTAAAATTAATGAACATGTTTACGAATATGAAGATGTTAGAAAAACATCGGAAGATATTGATAGTGACATATATGACTTAACACAAAACACGAAAACATTCACTATTGGTGAAATTGATAGTTCTACATTTAACTATAGTGGAATAACAACCACAGGATCTACGACTTACCAAATGGGTGAGTACCCCATAGTTTTGACAGGATCAACTAGATATGGGGATGTCCAAAAAATAGTAAGTGAGGGTAATGACGTGTTTTTTCAAAAAGGTGCTGGTTGGTATGAAATCACATTACAACACAGATCTTCGACCGAATTAGATGTTGAAAATTCTAATTTATTATCAAACCCAAAAGTAATAAAAACTAAAAATAAAAATTTCACCTATGGTGAAGATTATTTTGACTTATATAGACAGTTTTATGGTTTAGATTATGGACATGAATTACATAATACTATTGATAATGATAAGGTAGAATTATTAACCGATACAGATTCAAAAAAATTAAATAGAAAAAATATACAAATCTACCTTTCATCTGCACAGGGTATTGATTATGATGTTTACAGACAATCGAGAGATTTAGAGGTTACGTTTGGACTTAAAACTCTAAGTCCACAAACAGGATTTACGTTCGCTGAGTACATGGATAATTTACTTAATGAACAAATTAGAAATTCACACATTGTTAAGTACCAAAAATCTTATATCCAACTCGAAGATGTTTATTGGGGTTATTTAGATAAAGTAGGAACTCCTTATAGTTTCCCGACAGTCAATGAATTCATAAATAAAATGAGTCCTCATTGGGTTGAGATTATAGAACAGTTTGTTCCTGCCACTACATTATGGACAGGTGGTAATATATTAGAAAATAGTCGTATCGGTAGATCTAAACACGATTATGAAAAACCGTGTATGATTGAACAAGTTGAGGATAATTTATATCCTAAACTTGGGTTTGAACATTCAATAGAAGAGGATTTGGAAGTCTACTATTTGGGAGATAAAGATCTATTCAGAGGTTTAACGGTTGTAAGTGGTGTAACCTATGTACTAAAAATAGTACTTATGGGTGATATATACACCGCATCTTCACCAATCACACTTACAGGTGGAGATCTATTTGATCCATTTGTTTCTACATCTGAGTGTACAACCATTAATGACGTTGTTTTCAGTGGTGGTGAAAAGTTTGATGGATCTATCCATTTACCACTAATATGTGACTTTAAATGTAATTTAAATCCTGATAGGGATGTATTAAATCCACTGTGGATTAGTGCGGTAGATAGTATATTCAATCAGATAAACGAAAAATATTTTACTAAAACATCATACACGGGATACGATACCATAAGTAATCATGCGGGTGGGGAATCCTACGAAAGAATAACAGGAAACACCCAAACGACAGATGAAAATCAAACCATTGAAGATGGTTTTAATACCGAATTGTCAACTAACGGTGAAAATTATGGATATGAAAACGTACCTATTGTTTCTCATGAATTTTATACTGATAGTGATGGTGTCGAAAAGATAAGAATTATACCATTCACATATGACACCCAATTATACGTTATAAATCCTGAATACCCCTATAATGGAGACCAATACATTCCTGCGGATTTAGATTGTTTAGACCTAAGCACTTTTGATTTCTATTGGGAATCAACTTACTTAACGGGTACAACACAATGTGATCCTAAAGTTGATGTTTATGGTCCTGGTACTTTCTATACACTACCTGAAGATAGTGATGATTGTATTTTAATGGAGGATGTGTATTTCGAAGTTTCGGGAGTTACATTTGGTAATGAGGATACTGTTGATGATGGTGATCCGTGTACTGATTGTCCTCCTTATAACACTAGTTGGCCGTTAAATATATTCATAGATTGTATTGGTGGATATAATGAAGACATCAGTGGTCATACATATACTGTTGATCATGTATCGGGATGTACTTTTGTTATATATAATGTTAGAGAAAATGATGTAATCGATATTTCTATAACCGACGCGGCGAACTGTGACCAAAAAGTAAGGATAGAAGGATTACAACAAAAATTTGAATGGGACCCTGTTGATGGTGATGATGTAACTACATCGAGAAGTCATTATTTACAATATTCTTTTGAAAGTTATGCAGATGGGGATGATCCTATTAATTCGTCACCACTTGAAAGTCAATCGGGTATTACGTTCTGTGATAATTATTCGGGGTATACACTACAACCTATTGTACAATACAGACCGACATTCGATTATGGTCTTAGACAAAATACTAAAGTTATAAAAGTTAATAATGGTGTTGTTCTCGATGGTAACACAACTTGGGATCAAATACAAACTTATTTTGATGACAATACTTTAGAAAAAATAAACATCGAAAACGTTGTGATTGGAGATCGATTACTTTCAGGAGTATACAAAGACTGTCCTTTCTCAACTCAAGATTATAGAGACGCGGTTATTAGTGGATACTCTTTCTCTTATGACTACAAAGTGGTAACAGTCGAAAATAAAGATTGTTTGGGTTCCACTAAGATCAATAAAATAAATGAAAGGTTTAGTTTTTTACCTAACACAAGATTGTGGGTAATGACTAAAACAATGGAAGATGGTACTCAGGGTGAGAATTGGAGATTTACTGAAAAATATCCTGAAGAACTATACCCAAGACCTGAAGACCCAACAGATCCTTGTTGTACTTATCAGGTTGGTTACTATGAAAGTGGTGATTTCATATTCAACGAACATGGTTTCCCTATAGAGGTACTAAAAGTCGATTTGGATTACTGTGCTAGAGATTTATTTTATCATTTAAATGTTAGTCCAACATCAGTTTATGATATTCCAACTAACTGTTCTGAAGTTATCCTTTTCAATGGGGACTCTGAAGATTGTGTATTAGTTGGACATGACGAACAGAAGTTTGAGAATTTGGACATGAAAATGCAACAATACTTCCAAGATAGGTTAGATTGTTCAGACATGCCGGATATTGATGAGTTGGAAAGAGATCTAACAGGATTGGAGGATTGTGATAATATAAATGTCTTTAAACTTAAACATTATACTTCAGGAGAAATAAAATACGGTAAATTGGACCCCGCGTTTAGTATCGGGGATATTGTTACAGTTATAACACATGTACCTTTAGGTGCATCGGTACAGAGACTATCACCAGGTAAAGATTGTTGGGAAATTATTGCTAAAACATATCAACCAAATATCGATTACGATTTGGTCGAAATATGTACAGATTTATTAACCCCAACTCCGTCACCAACAACCAGTCCGACACCTACTCCAACACCATCACCTAGTCCTACGGCAACACCAACACCAACAATTAGTCCTACCCCTACTAGTACCCCAACGCCAACACCTACTGGTACCCCAACGCCAACACCTACTGGTACCCCAACGCCAACACCTACTGGTACCCCAACACCTACTCCTACTAGTACACCAACAGCAACACCTACTAGTACACCAACGCCAACACCTACTGGTACCCCAACACCAACTCCTACTGGTACCCCAACACCTACTCCTACTAGTACACCAACGCCAACTCCAACACCGAATTGTGATTTTGATGTGGACACTAATATAGTAACTCCAACACCTACACCTACTCCAAACTGTGATTTTGATATAGATATAGATGTTGTTACCCCCACACCTACACCTACACCATCACCAACACCTAATTGTGATTTTGACGTAGACATTGATGTTGTTACGCCAACTCCTACCCCCACACCATCACCAACACCAAATTGTGACTTTGATATAGATGTGGATGTGGTAACTCCAACTCCAACACCAACAACCAGTCCTACACCTACACCTACCGCCACACCCAACTGTGATTTTGATGTGGATGTTGATGTAGTAACACCTACACCTACTCCAAGTCCTACAGGTACACCTACTCCCACACCTACACCTAACTGTGATTTTGATATAGATGTAGATGTAGTGACTCCAACACCTACTCCGAGTCCAACAAGTACAGCAACACCTACCCCAACTCCAGATTGTGATTTCGATATTGATGTTGATGTAGTAACACCTACACCTACTCCAAGTCCTACAAGTAGTCCAACACCTACCCCGACACCAAATTGTGATTTTGATATAGATGTAGACGTAGTAACACCAACTCCTACACCTACTACTAGTCCTACGGCAACTCCTACAAATACACCAACCCCAACTCCAACACCTAATTGTGACTTCGACATTGATGTTGATGTTGTTACACCTACACCTACACCATCACCTAGCCCAACAAGTACACCTACTAATACACCTACTAACACACCCACTCCAAGTCCGACACCAAATTGCGACTTTGATATAGATGTGGACGTAGTAACACCAACTCCAACCCCTACTAGTACACCAACAGCAACTCCTACAAATACACCAACACCAAGTCCTACTAGTACACCAACAGCAACTCCTACAAATACACCAACACCAAGTCCAACACCTAACTGTGATTTTGATGTGGATGTAGATGTAGTAACACCTACTCCAACACCATCACCTAGCCCAACAAATACACCTACTCCAAGTCCTACAAGTAGTCCAACACCAAGTCCTACTGCGAGCCCAACAAGTACACCAACGCCAACTCCAACACCTAACTGTGACTTTGATGTGGATGTTGATGTAGTAACACCTACACCTACTCCAAGTCCTACAAGTAGTCCAACACCAAGTCCTACGGCGACCCCTACTAATACACCAACACCATCACCTACCACTAGTCCTACGGCAACTCCTACACCATCACCTAGTCCTACGGCGACACCTACTCCGACACCAACTCCTACAGGAATTGATTGTCCAATCCCTTGTACTACAACAATAAATTCGGACCTGTTTATTTCAACAAATTCTGATCTTAGTGGTGTTAATATAAAAGATTTAGGTGGTTATTGTAACGAAGTTAGAGTGGATGGTAATGTTGTATCTACAAATGGTGAAGAGTGGTACTATGATATTAACACTTGTCTTGTATATGGAAGAACTTACAATGATCCTAATGGAACTACATGTATCGGTGAATATGTTAATCCTGTGGGAACCGAAGTAAACTCTTTTGTACATACTGACGGAACATTAACTCCGACACAAGTAGGTAATAAAATATTTGATACGGATATAAGATTTATAGATAATAATAATAATGCAATTGTAATTATAACAGAGTGGAATTCGACATTAACTTCATTATTACATGTTCACATATTATGTGATTGTAGTTTTGAGGGATCAGCGAATGAAACGGTAATAGACCCTGTATAAAACTAAAAAAAAAGTATATATTTTAAATAATGGCAAAAATATTCGACATAAAAATAACATCAGGTACATCACACAGTTTGTACACAATATATTATGATCAAGTTGATGCCTCTAACATTGCAACAAGACTTAGTACTTCTTCTCCAGCAACAGGTGTTACATATGCGGATTTAACTAATGGTAATGGAGTTACGGTTTCGGTACCGAATAGTGCAACATCGATTCTTTTATATAATAATTCGTGTATAGTAGACGATGAAATAATATTACCAAGCCCAACACCAACAGCAACTCCCACTCCCACACCAACACCTAACTGTGATTTTTTAGTAGATATAGACGTTGTGACTCCCACTCCAACACCAACCGCGAGTTCCACCCCCACACCTACACCTACACCATCACCAACAACTAGTCCTACTCCAACACCTACACCTACGGCAACTCCAAACTGTGAGTTTGGTGTGGATGTGAATGTAGTTACCCCAACTCCAACACCATCACCTAGCCCAACAAGTACACCAACACCAACTCCAACAACTAGTCCTACAGCAACACCTACACCATCACCTAGCCCAACAAGTACACCTACACCATCACCGAGTCCAACTGAGACTCCAACTCCGACACCCAGCCCAACAAGTACACCAACCCCAACCCCAACACCAAATTGCGACTTTGATGTTGATGTTACAATTAATACAAGACCCTCTATATTACCACCTAATTTTTCTCAAACAGAAAACACGGCAACAGGAACTACAATAGGTAACTTAGTTGCAAGTGATGATGAGGGAGGAACGTTTACATGGGTATTTGAAGATACTGCAAGTTATCCTGATAATAATTCTTTCTCGTTGACTAGTGGTGGGACATTATCTAACGCGGAGGTTTTCAACCATGAGGTAAAAAGTTTATATACTTTATATGTTAAGGTTACCGATAACGGTGGTTTAACAAATACAAGAGAATTTACAGTAGATATTGTTGATGTAAATGAAACACCATACGGTCTAACTTTAAGTAATAACACAATACAGGAAAATAAACCTACAGGTTCTACGATAGGTACCTTCTCAGGTTTAGATGTTGATAGTGGAGAAACATTCACATACGCATTAAGTGGAAGTGGTAACGATAACGGATCATTCACATTAACAAGTGGTGGTATCTTAAAAAGTAAAGAAGTTTATAATTATGAGGTGAAAAACTCTTACAGTATTGAAGTAACGGTCACTGATAGTGGTAATAATACATATACCGATACGTTTACAATTTCAATACTTGATGTTAATGAATCACCAACAAATTTATCCTTATCAAGTAATAGTATTGCGGAAAACGAATCTACAGGAACAACAATAGGTACTTTCAGTAGTACGGATGTTGATTCGGGAGATAGTCATTCTTATGAACTTGTTAGTGGTTTGGGGGATACTAATAATGATTCATTCACATTAACAAGTGGTGGTATCTTAAAAAGTAAAGAAGTTTATAACTATGAAAGTAAGAATAGTTATTCTATAAGAGTAAAAACTACCGATTCAGGGGGATTAACCTACATAGGTATATTTACGATTTTGATTACAGATGTTAACGAAACCCCTTCTAATATAACACCTGCAACAGTATCATTCCAAGAAAATCAATCGACAGGAACAACAGTAACTACATTCACCGCCACCGATGTTGATGCGGGTGATACACATACTTTCGAATTAGTAAGTGGTATTGGAGACACTAACAACGATTCATTTAGTTTGAATACTGATGGTACTCTGACATCTAATGAGGTGTTCAATTACGAAGTTAAAAACTCGTACACAATAAGAGTCAAGGCGGCTGATTCGGGTGGTTTAGTACACGAAAGATCAGTAACAATTAATATCACCAACGCAAACGAAGAACCTACAGATATAATTTTATTAGATAATAATATTCCTGAAAATAGTTCTACGGGTACTACGGTTGGTCAATTCTCAACCACAGACCCCGATTCAGGAAATACATTTACATATACATTAGTAAGTGGCGTGGGTGATACTAATAACAGTTCATTCAACATAAGTGGTAATAAGATTCAAAGTAGTGAAGTATTCGACTATGAAGTTAAGAACACTTATTCAGTTAGAGTAAGATCGACAGACCAAGGTGGTTTATACAGAGAAGAATCGTTTACTATTAACGTAACTAATGTTAATGAAACCCCAACAAATATATCATTATCTAATTCATCTATTGATGAGAATGTGGCAACAGGGACCACTGTAGGGACATTATCCACAACAGACCCTGACGCAGGAAATACATTCACATATACATTAGTAAGTGGTGCGGGTGATACTAATAACGGATCGTTCTATATAGACGGAACAACCTTAAAAAGTAAAGAAGTTTTTGATTATGAAACCAAGAATTCATACACAATAAGAGTAAGATCAACAGATCAAGGAGGGTTATGGTATGAGAAGAAAATAATCATATCAATAACAAATATATCTGTATCAGGTACCGCAACTGTAACAAATTTACTTTGTTATAATGATTCTTCAGGTACTATAACAATCGACTCTCAAACAGGGGGTGATTCACCTTATACCTATTCTCTTAATGGTGTATCCTACCAATCATCGACATCATTTACAGGTTTAGGAGCAGGAACATATACAGTATACATTAAAGATGATAATGGTGAGATAGGTACATTCTCGAAAACAATAACACAACCACCCGTACTTTCAGTTACTGATTCACACACAGACCCAACATGTTATGGGGGGAGTGATGGACAAATACAATTTTCTGTTACTGGTGGTACAGGAGAAATAACTTACACTTTGAATGGTGTTGCAACGACAGATTTACTCCATGAAAATTTAAGTGCGGCTAATTACGTTCTTGTTGCGACAGACGAAAATGGATGTACTGATAGTAGAACAGTTACTTTAAGTGTAACACAAGTATCTGCGTCGGTGACACAATCAAACGTAACGTGTAATGGTGATGCCGACGGTTGGATAAACGTAACGGGAGCTGCTGGTGGTAGTGGAAGTGGTTATGAAGTCAAATTAAATAGTAATGGGACATATGTCAGTTTAGGTGACTATAAAGTATATCAAAATTTATCGGCTGGAACAT
>BCSF01000031.1_pt1 | contig 58311 bp, 85 predicted proteins | sample 1016431 | NCBI WGS metagenome assembly BCSF01 (sample SAMD00045685;SAMD00045686;SAMD00045687;SAMD00045688;SAMD00045689;SAMD00045690;SAMD00045691;SAMD00045692;SAMD00045684;SAMD00045690;SAMD00045691;SAMD00045692;SAMD00045684;SAMD00045685;SAMD00045686;SAMD00045687;SAMD00045688;SAMD00045689, study... | reverse complement strand
GGTTATACCCCTCGCCCCCGGCAACCGTCACTACGACGAGATACAACGTCAAGTAGCTGCTGGCACCCTAACCATACAGGACGCTGACTAATGCCATACATAGGTAAATCCCCATCAGCCGGTGTTCGTAACCGCTACCAGTATCAGGCCACTGCCGGTCAGACATCATTCAGCGGCAGTGATGCCAGCAGTGGTGTCTTGAACTACTCAGACAGCCTGTACATGGATGTTTACCAGAACGGCGTTTTGCTGAAGCCCGGTACAGACTACACAGCCACAACGGGTACGACTGTCGTGCTGGTCACGGCGGCGTCACTGAACGATGTCGTGGAGATGGTGGTCTACGATGTGTTCTCTGTGAACAACAGCTACACAAAGACAGAGGCAGATACACGCTACCCATTCAAGGGCAACAACAGCATTATCCGCTTGAACGGTCAAACCATCAGCGCAGACATCACGATTGACAGCGATGAGAACGGTGTATCAGCAGGGCCGATTACGCAGAGTGCCACCGTCACTGTTAATGGATATTGGAGCATCGTATGACTAGCGTATTGAATGTAGACACGATTGCGGATAAGGCGGGGAGTGGTCCGGTTGCGCTGACGAAGCAAAGTGCAAATAAATACTTTGTAAAGTATGACGCTATAAATAACGCAGTAGATGGCAGTCTAAATAGCAGTTCTGTAACAGATAACACCACGGGTGTTCAAACATACAATTACATCAACAACTTTACTGGTTCAGATTATGCTTCAACTGTAACTAATGTTTCTCGTAGCAGTGGCAATGATACGGCTTATTTGTCTGCTTATAATGGCGGTGGCGACAATGATATGATTGCAGCAGAATACACTTCATCGTTGATTGTTTATAGGACAAAAAACACTAATAGCACTGCAATGATAGACATGGATCCGATGTCGGTGATTAACGCAGGAGACCTCGCATAATGGCAAGCATACTCAAAGTCGATGAAATCACAGGAGTAACCACGGCTGGGTCTATTGCGATTACTGGCGAGGGCAACTCGACCACAACGAATTTGCAGCAGGGGCTGGTGAAGGCGTGGGACCATGTTAGTGGTGACGGCACTACGATTGACGACAGCTTTAACATCAGCAGCCACACAGATTCCGGCACAGGACAGGGCTACCACGTGTTTACAAACAACATGGGCAACAATGATTGGTCTAGAATGGCACATAATCAGTGGGCAGACTACTCAACAGGCAGTGGGGCGTATGCCGTTGGTATAGGAAATCCTGATACAACAAGTCAATTTAGAACCCTTCATTATGAGAATGCTTCGCTGACTGACCCACAAGAACGGTATATCATGGTGGCAGGAGACCTCGCATAGTGGCTAGTGAACTGAGAGTAAACACCCTGAAGGATGCCAGCGGGAACAACAGCATTGCCACCAGCTTTGTTGCAGGGGGTAGTGCGAAGGCATGGTTTGACAAATCCGCTGACGGCACTTCACTACTGGACAGCTTTAACATTTCATCTTTGGACGATGACGGCACCGGAGATTATGGACTGCATTACACTAGCAGCCTTTCCTCTGCTAACTACGCCATCTCTTTAGGCAACGATGACAACACATCCAACGGCAATATTCTTTGTGATGTAACGAATGGAACGAGAGCAGCAGGGTCAGTTGATATGGAAGCATACAATGACACTGGCTCCACCAGAAGCCTGTACGACACAAGAACGCACGGCTCAATTCACGGAGACCTCGCATGAGTAAGGCAGCAGAACTCGCCGCACTGATCGGCTCGCAGACGGCGTTGTCGAACAGGAACCTTGTCATTAACGGTGCGATGCAAGTGGCGCAAAGGGACACGAGTGTATCATCTGTTACTAGCGGTGGTTACATAACCTGTGACAGATGGAATGTATTTGGCACTAGCTTTGGAACATACACCGTTTCGCAGTCTTCAACTTCCCCAGACGGTTTTGCAAATAGTTTAAAATTAGATTGCACCACCGCAGATGGCAGCCCCGCTGCTGGAGACCATTTCGGTATTCAGATGAAATTTGAGGGGCAAGACTTACAACAACTACAAAAAGGAACATCAAGTGCAAAAAGCGTCACTGTTTCCTTTTTTGTGCGTTCCAACAAGACAGGCACATACACTCTAGAGTTGGATGACAGAGATAATACTAGGTCTTTTTCAAAAACTTATACCATTAGTTCTGCGAACACATGGGAGCATAAGACAGTTACCTTTGCAGGAGACACCACAGGGGCGCTGGACGATGACAATGCAAATAGTTTTCATTTGTCTTGGTGGCTCATGGCTGGTTCTAACTTTACCAGCGGTACTTTTACTACGGGTTGGGAAAGCAGAACCACCGCAAACCGTGTCTCTTCATCAAACGTAAACTTGTCAGACAGCACCTCAAATGAGTGGTACATGACTGGCGTTCAAATGGAAATCGGCGACGTAGACACAGCTTTTGAGCATCGGTCGTTTGGCGATGAGTTGGCTAGGTGCCAGAGGTATTATTATCGGACGGTATCAAGCAGTTCTAACAATTTCTTGGGTTATGCCATGGCGGCAAATACCACCAATATGTATTTGCCAATTACCTTCCCAACAACGATGCGGTCAAACCCGTCGTCTATTGACGTGACTGCCGGGTCCAGTGGAAACATTGGCTATTGGCTGGGTGGTGCAGTTACGGCGTTTACTGGCGTGTCAATCGCTGAAAGCGGAACCGGCATGACAACCTTGAATTGTGCGGTTGGCAGCGGCCTAAGTGCTGAGAAAATGTATGGCGTTTTGCCAAATGGCAGTGGCTCTATAGGCTTTAACGCGGAGTTGTAAGATGTATCAATACTTAAATGCTTTGTCTATCGACGGCGAAACTGTTCAGCACGTTGTTCACACAAGGGGCGACGTGAAAACGGTCATTCCAGTCGATGAAAACAATCCTGAATGGATTGAAATACAGAAACAGGTCGAGGCCGGTGACTTGACCATCAAGGACGCTGACTGATGTTTGCGACTGCCGCCTTTGCACAAGAGCCGTTTGCCGCCACGCAAGGCATTGTAAGGACCGGCGTAAGTTCGCTTTCTTTTAACGCCACACAGACGACGGCAGGCATACATATAGCTTCCGGCTCGTCAGAAATGACAGGCATAAGCAGTCAGGCATCAGTGGCAAGCGGTATCATGGTGGGTGTGCCGGGTAACTTTAGTACCAACCTGACGCAGACATCGGCAGGCACACGAATCAGACTTGCAACCACCGGCACATTAAGCAGCAACCTGACGCAAAGCACCACTGCCACACGAATTGCTAGTGGGTCTTCTGATATTGAGATCTTGGTGGTACAATCCACAAGCGGTGATATTAAGTTCGTGGAAGTTAACGCCGGGGAGACTGCCGAGACGTGGACAGAAATCACGCATACGGGTGATACTTGGACCGAGATCAATGCTGGCAGCACGGCAGAAACATGGACAGAAGTGGTGAACTAAATGGCATCTACATACACAGCTAATCTTGGCATTGAGAAACCCGGATCTGGTGAACAGGCGGGTACTTGGGGTACGACGACCAATTCGAACTTCGACATCATTGATCGTGCCATCAACGGTGTTCTGTCTCTGTCTTTGACGGGCACGAGCACGACGCTGCCGACTACTGATGGGTCTCTGTCTAATGGTGGTCATAAGGTTCTATTACTTGGTGGATCTCCTTCCGGCACAAACACAATAGTCATTGGGGCAAGCACTACCGATGGAAACGACCAGGATAAAGTTTATCTTGTTAAAAACAGTTCTGGGCAGACAGCAATATTTCAACAGGGTGATGGTTCCGGCGGCACTGCTTCTATTCTGAATGGTGAAACAGCGTGGATTTTCGCTGACGGTGCTGGCAGTGGCGCGGCGGTACAAAAAGCCAGCTTTATACCGGAAGTAGCTGATGACACCACGCCGCAGCTTGGTGGAGTCCTTGATACCAACGGCAACAACATCGAGTTTCCAGATAGCTCGGGTGCAGAGGTCAACAGGCTGAAGTTTGGTGCTGGGGATGATGTTTCCATGTACTGGGACGGCACAGACGGTCACATCACCACGTTAGGCACGTTGAACATTGACGGTGCTGATGGTCACGAAATGGCAAAGTTTGTCGATGGCGGTGCTGCCGAACTTTATCACAATGACAGCAAAAAGATTGAGACCACATCAGCGGGTGTTGATGTTACCGGCACGGTACAAGGTGATACGTTCACGCTAGACAATGGCTCTAACGACTGGGTGTTCTCTGTCTCGTCTAACAAACTTGTCATTTCATATGCAGGCACTGCCAAGATGGAGCTAGATACCAGTGGCAACCTCAAGGTCACAGGCGACGTGACAGCCTTTGGCAGCATATAGGAGGTATAAATGGGTGTTGATGGTGGCGCGGGAAACGCGATCTCGCTTTCTGAAGTTCAGACCTTCTACGGCGGATCGAATCCTATATCCATGTCGGAGTATTATCGCGGTGGATCAGAGGTTCCTTCCACGGCCACTGTAGTGGCATCCAATTCTGACAGCGGGACCACGAGTGCAACAAGCGGTAGCGTTGCAGCGGTAGTTTCAAACGACAGTACAAGCAGCACAATCACAGGTGCTGGCAATGTGAGCTTTACGATTGACACTGGATCTGCCGGAGGATCAACCGTCACAATATCTTTAACCAATAACAACTCGGGTGAGGGACAAGCTACTTTGTCTCGTGGTGGTAGTCAGATACTGGCTACGGTTGGTTCGACGGTTACGGGAACTGTGAATGATGGTGACTCTTTGACCATGTCGGGGTCGGGAAATGCAAATCCTGTTTTTAGTTACCCTAGACTGACACGGGTTTATGACATGACGCTCACAAACAACACGGGGCAGACGCTCAACCTGACATCTTCGCCGTGGGGAAACGACAGCACCTTCACAAATGGCGAAGTCAAAACCGCAGACAATCAGTCATCTAATTCTTGGTCGTGGTCGCACCCGGCGGTAACCGGCACCTTTAATACAAATGTGCCCGCCTCTGGTACGATTAATATGGATATTTTCAACGCACCCGGTACACCGGGGGCTTAGAGACAGACATGCCACTAACGAAGCTACAATTCCGTCCCGGCATAAACCAAGAGGTTACCTCGTACTCTAACGAAGGTGGCTGGCGTGATTGTGACAAGATACGGTTTCGGTTTGGATACCCGGAAAAGCTGGGCGGTTGGGAAAAGTTTAGCTCGTCCACCTATCTCGGTTCCGCTCGTGCGCTGCATAACTGGATCGCACTTGACGGGTCAAACTACCTTGGCATCGGCACACATCTGAAATACTACATCGAAGAGGGTGGATCGTTTAACGACATCACGCCTATACGTCTGACCACGGGGTCCGGCGATGTAACTTTTGCAGCCACAAATGGCAGCACAACGATCACCGTTACAGAAGCGGGGCATGGCGCTGTCGAAAATGATTTCGTTACTTTTTCTGGCGCGGCATCATTGGGCGGCAACATCACTGCCGCAGTCTTGAACATAGAATATCAGATCGTCAGCATCGTCAACGCCAACAGTTATACCATCACTGCCAGTGTTGCGGCCAACTCGTCCGACACAGGTAATGGTGGATCAAGCACCGTTGGTACATATCAGATTAACGTCGGTCTGGACTCGACTGTCGGTGGCACAGGCTGGGGTGCGGGTTTGTACGGTGGTGTAGCGGCAGGCGCACTTGAAACCACGATCAACGAGGGCGGCACGTTCTCTGACTCTGACACAACACTTACGGTTACCAGCGGCACAGGCATAGCCAACAACGATCTGATCCTGATTGACAATGAAATACTGAAAGTCACCAACGTATCGACTAATGACCTGACAGTGACACGGGCGCAGTCCGGTACAGAAGCATCGACACATGCTAACGGCGCTACCGTGACGCTGATATCTGGAAATGCAAGTGCAGCAAACGATTACTTTGGTTGGGGTGATGCAGCATCGGGTGGTTTGACAACCACGACACAGATTCGCCTGTGGTCGCATGACAACTTTGGCGAAGACTTGCTGATCAACGCACGAGATAGTGGCATCTTCTATTGGGACCGCACTAACAATCTATCCACCCGCGCCGTCGAATTATCCACACGGACAGGCACAAAGCGAAGTGTGCCGACCATAGCCAAGCAGGTTTTGGTTTCTGATCAAGACAGACATGTCTTGGCTTTCGGTTGTGACGGCTTGGGGGGAGCATCCGATACGCAGGGTGACGGCGTACAAGATCCGCTATTGATTCGGTTTTCGTCACAAGAAGATCCAGTCACTTGGTATCCACTTGCAACAAACACTGCTGGAGACTTGCGGCTCGGGTCAGGGTCCACCTTTGTCCAGGCGGTTGAAACAAAACGTGAGATCCTTGTTTGGACCGATACGGCCCTATTTTCTCTGCGGTTCATCGGGCCACCCTTTACCTTTGGCCTGTCACAGCTTGCCTCGAACATCACGATCATGGGTCCGAATGCAGCCGTAGCGACAGAGGATGTTGTGTATTGGATGGGTATAGATAATTTCTATGTCTACGCTGGTCGCACACAGCAGCTTCCATGCAGTGTGAGGCAAAAGGTGTTTGGTGATTTCAACATTGCGGAATCCGACAAAGTCACCTCGGGTATCAACTCAGAGTTTAGCGAGATATTCTGGTTCTATCCGTCTGCGTCATCCACGGAAAACGACAAGTACGTCATATATAACTACGGCGAAAAGGTCTGGTACTTTGGTAATCTAGCTAGAACAGCATGGTTGGACCGTGGAACGCGGGCCAACCCTTTGGCTGCTGGCAGTCAGTACATCTTTAATCACGAGATTGGCTTCGACGATGACGGGTCAGCTATGACTTCGTTTATCGAGTCTGCTGCTATCGACATCGGTGATGGTGACAAGTTCACGTATATCAGGCGCGTTATTCCTGACCTGACATTCTTGGGGTCCACTAATTTAAGTAGCCCACAAGCTGTGTTTACAGTAAAGTCTCGTCGATTCCCCGGCGCATCATTCGACAACACGGATGCTGGAACCGCGATTGGTTCGATATCAGGAGATGTCGAAACATTCACAGAACAGTTACACCTTCGTTCAAGAGGCAGGGCTTTCGCAGTTCGTGTGGAGAGTACGGCTCTTGGGACGAAGTGGAAGTTAGGAAGTCCGCGCGTTGATTTGCGGCCTGACGGGAGACAATAGTGGCACAGGTACAAAACCCACCACCCCGACTCCCGGAGGCGCCCGAAGATTACGATTCGCAGTACATGGCGGACTTGCTTCGAGCTTTGGAGATATTCATCTCGCAAGAAAGAACACCCGGCGAAATGCGCGGCACGAAGCTGACTCTGACAAACCTGCCGACCAGCGCGACTGGACTAGAAACCGGTGCTCTGTATAATGATAGCGGCACTGTAAAGGTTGTTACGTAATGGGACTGTTTAGCAACATCACCAAAAACATAAGCAAGATTGCACCGATTGCCATCCCGGCAATGATCGGTTTTGGTCTTGGTGGTGGCTCGATGGGCGGCATCGGCAGTTTTTTCAGCGGGTTGTCTGGTGGACAAAAACTTGGCATGGGTCTCGGCGCACTGGCGTTGGCTGGGGGTTTGGGCCAGCGTCAGGAGTACAGTTTCGAAGAACGTCCCGAGCCTGTGGGTAAGGACTTTTCAATCACGTCACGTATGCAGGACGGCAGGATTGTACAGTTGAATGACCCAACAGACCTCGCAGACTACCGCCGTGAGATTCAGGGCGGCATCGCTACCATGATGCATGGTGGGGAGGTCAACGGACCAGGGACCGGCACATCTGATTCTGTGCCCGCCCGTCTGTCCGACGGTGAGTTTGTGATGACAGCGGCGGCTGTCCGAGGAGCCGGTGGCGGAGATAGAGATATCGGCGCTGCCAGAATGTATGATATGATGGCCGAACTGGAGGCCCAAGCGTAATGTCTGTAGCAACTCAATCAGTGACGACGAGACTGCCCGAGTTTCAGGAGCAGTATATTGCAGATCTTCTGACCTCGGCGCAGAATCTGTTCAAGCCAACGGATGAAGGCGGCAAGGGCTTGTCCATGCCGTTTGTCCAGCAGCAGCTTGCGGAACTGTCGCAGGGACAGCAGCAGGCAATTACTTCTGCTCTTGGTGGTGTTGGTTCCTTCCAGCCATTTCTTTCAGGTGCGGACCCTAACACTGGTGAAATGTTGGCGCCAAAAACGGGTGCGCTACAAGCTCTTGAAACGGGACTCGGTCAGGCGCAGACACTCGCTACTGGTGCCGGCATGTCTCCGACAGCGTACAAAGAGTATATGGATCCGTTCCTTGAGGATGTTGTCCAACGAGCGCAGGCAGACATTGGTCGCCAAGGTCAGATACAAGAACAGGCAGCAAATGCTCGGGCTGTGGGATCGGGCGCGTTTGGTGGAAGTCGGGCCGCTGTTATGCAGGGGGAACTTGGCAGGAATGTTCTTGAGCAGCAGGCGCGGACCGGGGAGCGTCTTCGCAGCGCCGGGTTCTCGCAAGCCTCGAAGTTAGCGCAAGACGCAGCAGCGCAGCAGCTTCGTCAGGCACAGCTTACTGGCGGTCTTGCACAAGGACTTGCAGGCGGCATTGCAGGTCTTGGTATGCAAGGCCAGCAGATGGGCGCACAGGATATCAACACATTGCTCGGCATCGGCGGACTGCAACAGCAGCAAGATCAGCAAGGCTTGAATGTTGCACAGCAAAACGCACTGGCACAGCAGCAGCTTCCGTTCCAGCAGCTTGGCTTCTTGGGCGACATCTTCCGTGGCGTCCCGGCACTGCAACAACAAACTACCCAGACCTACACACCTCCGCCAAGCATGTTGTCTCAGGGCATCGGCCTACTTGGTGCAGGCTTGTACGGTGGTTTCTTTAACCCAACAAGCAGCGGGACCGGCCAATGATGCGGAAACCACTTGATCGTCGGATGTTCATGAACCCGCAGCAACGTCGTGGCATGGCGCGTATGCCACAAGGGATCTTGGCCTCCGGTCCACGGATCATGAACGCTGCTATGGAACAAGAACCTGTTCGTCGCCAGACGGGCGGCTATCAAAGTCCGGCGACCGGGTTGGGTATGTCTGGCTTCACAGACTTATTGAATCAATACGTGCTTGGCCCCAACATGCAGATTGGCGGCGCACCGTCCACGGACGAGTCCGTGTCTCCTCCAGCAGCGTCTGGAGCAGTAGTGCCCAAGCCGACTCCCAAGCCAAAGCCGGCACCGGGTGCGGGAAGTTCGGAGTTCCCTGATCCGGATGTACCATCTACGCAAGCAGGTGATGTGAACTTCGGCCCTGAACTTATCGGCGGTGCGCCTTACCCGCAGCCTGGTGCTGTTGACTCTGCAACAGGTAGCATCATAGAACCTACTCCGCCTGCGGCAGATGACACGCAAGAGGACAAGCCGAAGAGTGTCTTCGACGAACTAAAGCAGATACTGGAAACCACCACCCCCGAGGGCAAGAAGAAGAAGACAAGCGAGTATGTGGGTGAGGCGAAGGAACTTCTGAAAGAGTACGGCATCGAGGCGCCCGATCTAAAGAGCCGCCGCGATCTTCGTATCATGGAGTTCTTCCTGAACATGGCTGCGGGTCAGTCGCCTTATGCGTTGACCAACATCGGAACGGCAGCGAAAGAAGCCTTCCGTGGCTACGGTGATGATGTTCGCGAGGTAGAATCTGCCGAGCAGAAGCTCAAGCTGGCCGGTCTTGAGATGGGTATGGCTGAAGAGGCACGGGACGAAGCTGCCGCGCAAGCACTGCTCCTCAAGAAGTACGACATCGCCGCCGACCTGTTCGAGAAGATCAACGATCTGCCGGACAAGTCGCAGCAGATCAAGGTACTCATGGAGACCTACGACGTACCGCAAGCAGACGCGATCAAAATGGTGTATCCCGGCAAGACCAGCACTCCGCAGGGTTATGAAATCCGTCGGGATGACTTTATTAAGATGGGGCACAGCCCAACTGTTGCCGCTTATCTGTCGGCGGGCGGCGCTACATTGCTGGCGTCTCTTGCAGAAGGCAGTCCACTCGGGGATCAAATCGCAGCGGCGGCGGTTGCCGGCGGCGGAAGCCTAACGCCACAAGATGCAAAAATCCTTGGGATACAGTCCACTTCTGTAGGAAACTAGCCCAATGGCTAGAATCATCCAGCACAACGGGAAGTTTATCGAAGTTCCCGACGACATGACGGACGAGGAGGCTCGTCGCCGCGCCGATGCGATGGCAGGTTCGGGAGAAGAAAAGCTCGTCGCCCGTGACCGCATTGTTGATCCGTCTGTAGAATCAGAAGGCACCCTGCAAGAGTTTGCCGAAGGTCTGGGGTCTGGTGTTACCAAGGCGGTGCAAGGTGTCGCCGAACTCGGTGGCATTGCCATAGACTCCGTGTTCGATACCAACACAACTCGTGCTATCAGCCAAGCTGGAGACGATGTCCGCGAAGCTCTTGGACTCGATCCTGTCGGCATCGCTGGCACCATCGGTGATGTAACAGGACAGTTCTTGCTACCGGGCGGTGCAGGTGTCGCCGCAGTCTCCAAGATTTCCAAGCTCGGCAAGCTGGAGAAAGCTATCCGTCAGCAGGGCCGTGGTCGTGTTGCTACTGCTGGACCAATGCCGGCACGTTTGACAGCAGGACAGACAGCCAAGCTGCGGGCACAGCAGGCCGGAGCCGCGCTGCTTGTAGACGCAGCCGTCGCCGACGACGGTGTCACCACCATCGGGGATTTCGTTGAAGGTGGACCGACGATGACCGAAAAGGATGTCGGTCTCAGCGGCAGGCTCGAAGCTGGTCGCAGGTTCCGTAACAAGATCCGGCTCGGCGCAGAAGCCGGTGCACTGGCGGCAGCATTCCCCTACCTACTCAGCACAACAGCACTGGTAGCCAAACCCGGACTAATGTTGACCGGCGAGGTTCTGGCACCGGTAGCATCAGGAACTCGTGGTGCACTGCAAAAGATTGCTGAAGCGACAGGCAACAGCGCAGCAGCGCAGTACATTGGTAACATGACGGTGCCTCGTGCAATCACCCGTCGTGCGGCCACGGACCCGGATACAACGATCTCGGATGTGTACGAGGGAGTCAAAGCCCGCCTTCGCTTCCGTGGTAATCTTACGACTGAGGCTGCGGAACGCCGGTCCGCGATCCAGGGTTTCATCGACTCGCAAGCCAACAACGCGGCGTACACGATCCGGCAGCTTGAAAAAGAGACAAACAAGATCTTCAAGGGTGCGGACACTGTGAACCTGCAAGGGTTCGGAGAACTTAGCCGCGTCGAGGTTATGAACTCGATTTACGGGTTCCTGACCAAGGATGCAAACTTCTTGAATAGCGCCGAGGTCCGCAGGGCAGCAATCCGGCGGGCAGCGCGTACAGGTGAAGCCTTCGATCCGAACAACGCTGACCACCTGATCGAAGCTATTCCAGAGTTTGCCCGTGGGTCTGTCTTAAAAATGCGCCAGCAGATCGACGACTTGTCGGCTCGTATTGTCAACAGTGACTACGGCACACAGAACGTATCGCAGTTGGTGCGGGACGAGATCACAGAAAACTTTGGCAAGTATCTTCGCCGCAAGTACCGCGTGTTCGATGACCCGGATGCGTATTTCCGTTCGGATGAATACGTACAAAACCGCCGTGAGGTTATCGCGTTCTTGCAGCAGAACCCCAACACGGCGCGAAACTTGTACAACAAGATTGTCAGCGAAGCAGAACTTGGCAACCAGCTTGCTACAGACGCACCTGTCACGCAGCGTGTGATTAACGACGTGGTTGACACATTCGTGAACCGCTATCGTACTCGTGTTGGCTTCCTTGACAACAGCGAGACGTTGTCTCGGACTGCGAAGCAGAAGATGAGCCGAGACATGTTCCGTCAACGCCGCCTCGAAGAGGACGTGCTGAAGAAGCTGCTTGGTGAAGTCACCGATCCTGTCGAAGCCTACGTTCGGACGGTGGGCGACCTTGCAGAGACAGTAGCACTCGATGACTTCTATGGATTCCTGCGGCAGGGCCGGGGGCAGATCATCGACGGCACTCGTGTTGGTGGTGACGACATCATCGACGGCAACGTGTACGAGAGCCTGTCTCTTGCCAACAGGGCAGACTATATTGAATTAGTAGACAGTGGCTTCGGTTCGTTGACTTCGGCGGGCAAAGAGGCGGGCAACGAAGTACGAACTTTCGCTCGTAGACCTGTGTACAATGACCTTACTCGAAACACAAAACAGTTCAGCCCGCTGTCGAACATGGCGATGAGCGCCTTCCTGCTCGGCAAGGGTTTCACGCAGAAGGTCAAGACTGTCTACAGCCCGGTGACGCAGATTCGTAACGTCACCTCGGCTGCTCTCTTCGCTGCGGCGCAGGGTAACGTGGGCCGGGGCGCGAATGTGTTCGAGTCCGTTGCGCTTGTTCTGGAGAACATCCGCAAGTCTTCGCCCGAGGATCGGGCAGCGTTCTTCCGTGAGTTGCAGGAACTCGGTGTCGTAGGTACGCAAGCGCAGCTTCGCGAACTTGAAAGAACCATCGAGGATGGCCTGTCCCGCCTGTCCACCGACGAGGTCGATCAGTTTGGTGTTAACCTCGGTCAGAAGAAGTCACGAGGCCGGGCCGGTCAGTTCTTGGGGTCTGTCGATAAACGCGCCAGGGATCTGTACCAAGGTGGTGACGACATCTGGAAGATCTACAACTTTGACTTCGAGCGCAGCAAGCTGGTCAATGCGTTTGGCGGAGACGTTGCTGCCGCAGAAGACTTCGCTCGGGCACAGGGTGCGAAGAGTCTGAACGCATACGCCGCCGACATTGTGAAGAACACCGTGCCGAACTACGAGCGAGTGCCGCAGTTTATCGAAGGGTTGCGCCGTCTGCCTGTTGGTAACTTCATCGCGTTCCCCGCCGAGATCGTTCGCACCTCCTTCAACACTTTAAACCGCGCCATCGACGAAGTGCAGATGGGCGCGCGGATGGTTCAAGAGGGACGGGCTGCGGGCAATCAAGCACTGGTGCAGCAAGGCCGCAGTATGCGGGACATCGGCAAGCGGCGGCTCAACGGATTCGCAGCAACCACGATGGTGGCCGGTCCGGCTGTGCAGGAAACAGCACTGTACCTGAACGACCTGTCACGGGACACGCTTGACGCGCTGCGCGAAATTGCACCTCCGTGGAGCAAGAACAGTACACTTGTCCCAACCTCCGTGGACAAGGATGGCAACATCACAGGTTACGTGGACTACAGCTTCACCAACCCATACGACTATCTGCGCCGCCCGGTTATGGGCGTGATCAATGCGATCAACGATGGCAAGGAGCTTGACCTCGATGCCGGCAGCATCACGCTGAACGCGATGGGGCAGTTCCTGTCAGAGGTTGCCTCACCCTTCGCCGAAGAGTCGATCATCTTCGAGCGCCTGCTCGATGTCACAGCACGTGGCGGTGTCACAAAGACAGGCAACAAGGTGTGGAACCCGGAGGATACCCCTGGTGAGGTGGCTGGCAAGTCCATGACCCACATTTTCGAGGCGTTTCAGCCGACAATCATCACTGAATTCGCAAGCATCGCGCAGGTCTCTCCGACCACGGGTGACGTTGAGTTCTTCGTGCCGGGGCGTCTTGGGGCCGCGCTGCTTGGGCCGGAAGGTCTCGACAAGCGCGGTAATGTTCGCCAGCTTGAGGAAGAGATCCTTCGCTTTGTTACCGGCATCGGCGAACAGAAGGTTACCCCGGAGTCGTCGTTTCGTTATCGCACATACGCGCACAACGAATCTGCCGTGCAGGCACAGAGAAACTTCAACCGTCAGCTTCGTGCGTTTGGTCGTACCGTCGAGGATCCAGCCGTCATCATCGAGAACTATCGGCAGGAAAACGAGCGTAAGTTCAAGGTGTACAATCGTGGCTTCAAGCTGATCGAAAACATGAAGAAGCTCGGCATGGACGAGAGGGAGATCCGTCGGGCTGCAAAAGAGTTTGGCTTCTCCGGGTACAAAAAGATTCTTGCTGGCCGCTTCGAGCCGGTGAACATCGACAGTGATATCATGAACGACATCACTGCGTTCTACCGTAGCGTAGGCCGTCCGTTTGACCGTCGAGGTTTGCAGCGCGAGTTGAACCTGATTAAACGTGACTACCTGCGTAGGCCACTGACTGCGGAGGGAGTTGAAGAACGCAAGCGTCCGGTGTTCCGGATTGAAACGCCCGCACAACAAACACAAACCCCCACGGCGACGACTCCTCCACCGGCTCCCGTGGACACGGGAGCCGTCAGTAATCTCCCCTCGACGGCTCCCGTACAACCCACTACGAATCAGACAGCAGAGTCCACGATCCAGGATCCACGGACCAGGGAGTTGTTTGAAAGATTACGAGGTACTGGATAATGTTTCGCTGGCTGCTACACTTGTTACGCACACGACACACGGGCGACATGAGTCAGCACCGTCTTCATACTACCCGGTATGAAGACTTGTGTATGTAGGAGGTAACCATGAACTTAGAACAGCTTCAACAGGAGCTTGCTATCGACGAAGGATGCAAGCTGGAAATATATTTAGACCATCTTGGCTACAAAACCGTGGGTATTGGGCACCTTATTACCGATGATGACGAACTGTACGGGTTCGAAGTGGGCACTACGGTGTCTCAGGAGCACGTCGATGACCTATTCCACGAGGACATACAACGAACTGTACGAGATTGCGAATTATTGTACAGCGATTTCAATGACTTGCCTGAAGACGCACAATTATGCATTGCGAACATGTGCTTCCAACTCGGTCGTCCACGGCTCTCCAAGTTCCGAAAAATGAAAGCTGCCGTCGATAAGCGAGATTGGCCCGAGGCCAGCCGTCAGATGTTGGACTCGAGGTGGGCTAAACAGACTCCGAATCGGGCGATGCGTCTGGCCCATCGGATTCAGGCGTTGGGTGATACATAAGGTAGAACGTCTTGCACTCGGGGCATGACAGGTTGGAGACGATGAAGTAGTCCTCGTCATCGTCAATGTCATGGTCCCCGCCCCAAATCAGATTCGATTCGCAGGCAAAACATTTTAGGTTACTCACCCTACTTCTCCCCAGTTGTCTCCAAGTTCGGCGTCCACGTCGAACGGCACCTTCAAGTTTGGTACACAGTTCTTCATGATATCTACAATCTTGTCGGATTGTTCACGAGAGTTCACGCTAAAACACAACTCGTCGTGAACTGTAAGCATCGGCACCAGTCCTTCTTCATAACACGTCACCATCGCCTTCTTGGTCTGATCCGCGCTTGACCCTTGGATCAGTCGGTTCAGTGCCTTGTAGGTGAACGCGCGGCGGATCATACCCTTGCCACCGTATTCCTTGACCGCCTCTTCAAGGGGCAACGCACGGTGGTATCCGTAAGACCTTGGCTCCCACATGTCGAACCGACACTTGCGGCCCAGCCACGTACGGATCACACCCTTGTCCGCCGCTTGATTCATCGCCAGATCGGCCATGCCTTTCACGAACGGCACCTTGTCGTGGTACTTGTTCAGCAATCCCTTGGCATCCTCCTCGGTGATGTCGAGGGTGCCGGCCAACTTTTTCCGGCCCATGCCGTACATGATGCCGAGGTTTACAGTCTTGGCTTCCTTGCGTGACACACCCGCCATATCCGCCACCATTTGGTGGAAGTCAGCATTGCCTTCGTGGTACATTCTCACCACGTCATCGATCTGTGGATCCCGCCGGGCGCCGGTTAGGGTGGCGCAGTAGTGTGCCAGCCACCGTGGCTCTTGGGATGCATAGTCGAAACTGCCCCACCTCTCGCCATCCTCCGGGATGAAAAGACCCCGAATCATTTTTTTGATTTCAGGGTCACGCGCGGGAATCTGTTGGAGGTTCGGGTTGGACGAAGAAAATCGTCCGGTGACTGTGCCCCCTTCATCTGAACGAAGAGGGTGAAAATCACAATGGATACGACCGTTATGCGAATGTTCAAGAATGGTTTCAATAAATGTTGTGTTTGCCTTGTTAAACTCGCGCAGGCGTACAATCTTTTGCGCCACCGGGTGAGTGTGGTTCGCAAGAAATGCTTTTGTAAAGGCTGGCGCATTCGACTTTTCTGTCCTGTTGTAATTCAACCCAAGGGCGTCGAACGCCTTTGCTATGGATGCAGCGGCCCACGGCTCCACAAGGATGCCGGTCTCTTTCTTTACTTCTTTAAGTAAGGCGTCCTCGCGACGTTTCAGTTCCTTCTGTACCTGCTCGGCGCGGTCGATGTTGACACGCACACCTTTCGTCTTCATGTCGAGCATCAACGGAATCAGTGATGTCTCCAACTCGAATATGCTGTTGACCTCATCCTTGTCGATGTCAGCCCGCAGCCGATCCCACAGACGCAGTGTAACAGCAGCGTCCTGCTCCGCATACTTGCCCACGAACGAGGCGTGTAGCTTCCACATCTCCCCCTTCGGATCAACACCGTACATCGACGCCGCAGCCTTCAGCATCTTCTCGTTCTTCCACTCGCCGAGGTACTCGCCGGCCAAGCTGTTCAGGTTGTACCAGCGACGGTTCTCGTTCAGCAGCGGCGCCGCCACCATTGTGTCGATGATCTTGCCCTGCACCTCGATGCCGGCCCAGCGCAACCAGCCCAGATCGTACATGGCATTGTGCATGATCTTCTCGATGTGCGGCGTGGCAAGCTGCTTCTTCAACCAGTTCACCACAGTCTTCTCTGGCATGTTGCCACCACCTTGATGCCGGATCGGGAAGTATCCAACGAAGTCACCAGCAGCAACAGCGAAGCCAATCACATAGCCGTCGTTGCGACACCAACCCGGACCCAGGGTCAGCAGGTTCGGGTCACAGGTTTCAAGGTCAACCGAAATACGTTCGCAGTTTGTCAGGTCCGGCAGGGACGACGGTGGATACCACTCTTCCTCAATATCAAACAGATCAGCTTTCATCGTTCGAGATCTCCCCGCCCAGTGCGGCGTACCCGATAATGTCGGTCCACGAATCGTCCTTGTGCATGTCCTCGGCAAGTCTAGCCAGTTTCAACCCGACCATCATCGCCGTCACCTCGGTTGGCGTGATCTTGTCTAGCAGCTTTTTGCGGAGCAGGACGTTCCAAATGCTGGCGATGCGTTGATGATTCAATAGCGCCGGCCCGTAGTCCTCGGCCCTCGGTCCATTGATCAGTTCTTCCGCCTGCTTCAAGAAATACTCTCTGTTTTTCATAGTTCGAACCTGTGGTTGGAGTGTGACTCGACAAGGTGTAGCTGTTTGCGGGCACGAGTCATACCCACATAGAAGGTGCGAATCTCACCTTCCGTGTCCTCGGCTCTTGTTATGACAGGGCTAGACTCAAGCAGGAGGAGGACGTTGTCTGCCTCCCCACCCTTCGCCTTGTGGATCGTCGAGATCCGTATCCTCGGTTTGCCCGACAAGATAGACTCGCCCATCCGACGTACAGAAGTAATGTAGATCCGCTCCTGCTCCGACACACGGATCACTTCGTACCACGGCGTCTCCGCAGTCGCGGTCAACTCGCACAGGTTCTGTAAATCGGTGAGGTTGTAAGTTGCTTCGGGGTCTAGATTTGTAAGTTTGCGTCGGCCAGACTTGGTGATGGCCGTTGACTGGATAAGTTTGGAGAAGCTCTTCAAGTCCGCCGGGGACACAAACTGATTTCTGCATAATCGCAACCACACCTCGATGCCGTTTAGTACATTTGGAGAAATGGACCAACCCGGCCCCTCTCGCCAGAACAAGTAGCCCTGTTCCTTGAGGGTGTTCGCAACCTTGTTCGCAATGTTATTTGTGCGGGCAAGAATCAACCATTCACCAGATCGTAGGTCCACATCGAGGATATCATGATGCCATACGACAGCACCACCTTCTTCGACTGGCGACCATACTTTTTGCTGCCGAACCTCTAGGCGTTTTACCACACTGTCCGCCAGCCCATGCACCTGCGAGGGCAAACGGTAGGATTTATCGAGGATGATCTTGTCGTCCGATGCAGTCAGGAAGTCGTTGACGTTCACACCCATCCACGAATAGATGCACTGATCGTCGTCACCGGCAAAGTATATGCGCTTGGCGCACGGCTTTATCACTTCATGCACCATACGCCACTGGAGTGGCACTAAGTCTTGAGCTTCATCCACAATCAGCACGTCGAGCAGCGGACAGTTACCCTGCATCACAAACTGTTCGATCATGTCCACGAAGTCCACCTTGTCAGTCATCTTCTTGTAGTCACGGATTACCTGATCCATGACTTTCAGTTGCTGGAAGTGCAGCCTGTAGTCTGTGTTCTTTTCGTTGAACATCTCTTCCATTGACTTGCCAGTCACCCGAGCAAGTTGAAGTATGCCGTGATATTGATCACCCTTGGACTGACCAGCCGAGAACAAGATACCGTCGTCCATGCGGACAGAAGCAGACGAGAGCATGGGCAGACCCAGCAACTCACCGACCTTGTTGTAGTCCGCACCCTTCATGACCTTCTGACCACTGAGGCCAAGGTTCTGGAACGCGAAGGAGTGCAGCGTACGGAACCAGATCATCTGCTGCTCGTTGATGCCCAGCTTCTCCGTGGCGCGATCCCGTGCTTCTTGTGCAGCCTTCTTGCTGAAGGACACGAAAGCAATCTTGTCGGGCGGCGTTCCACGGTCCAGTTCTTGCTGAACGATGTTGATCAGCCGTGTAGTCTTGCCCGTGCCTGGGGGTCCGAAAATCGTGGTCTGCATTATGGCTTACTCCAGATCAGAACCGTCGTAGTCCACTTCTCTGTAGAAGTGAGGCTCAACGACAACCATCTTCTCTGTTCCCCAATGGTTATCGTCAGTGCATACCTGACAGGCATCACCTTGAGTCATCGATTCGTGGCGCTTGTAAAACACCTTCCATTTGGATTTACATCCGTCGCAATAAAAGTCAGCTATGTATCCCATCAGAACGGAATCTCCTCTCCACCCACATCGATGGCCGGGATCTCGACCTCGTTAGACTTGGCAGGCACCCACCACACACGCATCGGCATGGTGTCCCCCTTCGTTGTCTTGAACCGACGCTGGCCGTTTGCCTGTCCGCCGTTGTTCAACTCTTTCAATCGCTCCTGTATCTGGCCCCGACTGTAGCTGTCAAACTTCTGGTTACGCAGGTACTTCATCAACGCTTCGAGCTTGAAGTATGTCAGGTCGTCCTCTTCATCTGTGTACGGTTTGCCCAGTGCGATCTCCTCGGCTGACTGTGCCTGTACTCGGCCATCGCAATACGCCTCGACAAGCTCGTTGAACTGGCCCTTGTATGTCAGTTCGTGCGGCACATCGATGTGGTTCATGTCTTCCATGAGCATGGTGACAATGGTCTGCCAGTCTTGCATCTTCATCATGGGTGGCATGATATGGATTTGTTCCATGCATGCTTTTTGAAATTTCTGCGGTGTTTGCAGATCGTCGGTTGTCAACTCGACACGACGGCCACCTACATCGCAGAACCAGACGGGCGGCTCGGACTTCACAACACATAGCCCTGTAACGTCCAACGACATGCTGGTGACGCCGATACCAAATTTCTTGGTCTTACACAGCGTCTTGTTGCAGAAACTCTTCAGCGGCTCCTGATCGCACGGGAATCCGTACTCCTTTTTATCATGCTGGTTCTGGATCGTGACGATCTCGGATGCTGGTAGCGGCGGAGTAGAGAACCGCTGGTTGATCTCTTCGAGTCGTTGCTTCCATGTCTCGGGCTGCTCCTTCTTGCACCCAACCGCAGCGGCAAACATCACCGTGTTGCGGGTGCCCTCGGGAATGCCCTGCCCAAACATACAGTTCAGGCAGGGCGCCCATTCCTTGAACTCGTCTTCGACAACCCCGAAGGTAAGCGACACGAATGCCTCCGGGGTGATGGCACGGTTGTCGGCGAGATCTAGGAACTCCTCGAGGGTGGCGGCAGAACCATCCTCGAGGATTGCATGGCGCAGGGTTTGTTCTGCATCGAAGTACGGCAGGTTGATGAAGTTACCAACGTCGCCACGCTCGTGCAGAACCTGCTCTTGCTTCGGGAAAATTTCACACCGGCCATACCCAACATAGGCGGCGATCTCCGAAGCCTTGTCACGGAACTCCCCTGCGCTCATGAACTCCGTGAAAAAGAAATAGATGTGTGCACCACCAGACTTCGAGCGACAGACCACGGCTGGGATCTCGAGGTCACGCAGCCGCCGGTCAATGGCGGCAAGGTCCAGTGGGTATTCGTCAATGTCGAGGACACCAAACCTACATTTGTTGTCCTCGTTGATTGGTATGGATCCGACTCCCTTCACCCCGTTAAGGTGGGACCGGATAAGTTCGAGGGTGATTGGAGTGCGGACTGTGCGAGACTGTGCCTTCTGCTTGCCGGCCCGTCGCTCCTCTGAAATAATTGTCTGTCCATGTGCCGATTTGAAACCCTCAAAAACGGCCATGAACTTTTCGTCCAAGTTCATAGCTTTCCCCTATGGTTGGGTAGGGCAGGGGGTGGGCACACAACCCGTTCTGATATCGCAAGACTCTATGTGAGCCGCCATGTCGCAAAACTGTCAATATCCATAGCCTAGTGTGTGCCCTACTGTTGCCGCCTCCCCCTGTCAGGCGCATTTTAACCGGCTTACGTTAGAACGGGATCTCTTCGTCGTCGTGCTTGGAAGCAGACGCCGAGTTCATCTCTTCGGCAGTTCCAGCGGACGTTTTAATCTCGCCCTTGCGGAACATCTCGTAGAGACCCTTACACTCCTGCACCGCTGCCGACGGCACACTCTGGATATCAAGCTGGGAGATCGAGTAGTTGAACCACGAACCTTTATCGTTGCTCTCCTGCACAGTCTTCAGCTTCCACACCGTCGCCCACATGGGCGGAGTGAACAGACCCTTCTCGGGGTGCATCAGCTTCATACCCGCACGGCGAGTGTTCCACTGCTTGGCAACCTTCATCTGGGTCTTCTTCATATCAAGAATCATCTGCTGGGTTACACCATTCTCGTCGATAGCCACGACCAAGAACTGTGCAGCACGAACCAACTCGTTACCTGACGGCAGCATTTCGTTGGGGCCAACCCGATTTGCCCGACGAATGTCTGGGTTGTTTGGATCGATCTCGCCAAGGAAGCCACCGCCGGACTCACGCAGTTGAAACTCCAAGAACTTCATCTCGTAGGCGCACGGTATAATCGTCACGCCCTCGTCGCCTTCCCAATACTGTCCGGTCACAGTGTTGAAGATGTCACCGGCAGACGCACCCTTGATGAACTTCGAGTCCGTCTTGATCAGTTGCGGAGAGAGAGGTTGCAAGATCCGCATGAACGGAATCTGCATATCCTCGGAGGTCATGTTCTCCGTCCCCTGACCGGCACCAGCGTACAGGTCATCCATAAGATTGACGGGTAGCGACTCCGCCTTTTTCGCTACAGCTTGTTTTTCAGTCATCGTTCTACGTCCTCGTAATCTTTGCTTCAGTTCCTACAAACACACCGAACTGGTCGAAGTCGATATCCTGACCCGACTCAATGCGGTTACGAACCCACGCCTTCAGCGTCTGCGGATGAATGTGGGTTTTCTGTGCGGGGTCCAGTCCATACTGCTGGCGCAAGTCTTCAACGACAGAGCCGGCCATGTTGTCTTGGCCTGCGCTGAAGGACAACGTCACATCATTCTTGATGATGTCACCTTCACCAATGGAACGGAGCCACGCATACGCATCGTCACGCCTGTCATCCGGGATGCGGGCGTGGACGAACTGACGAAGAGAAATCTTGTTACCGTCCACGGTAACACTTTCCATGCCCATCTCTTCCATCAGAGCCGGGATGTCCTCTTCATTCACCTTGCGTTTCTTGAATTTTAAATCCTTGAGGTACTTCTCGGCTTGCGAGATTTCCTCGTCGATCTGTAAGGATGCGCGGATCAGGGTCGAAAGGCGGGAACCTTTACCCTCATCCACAGTGTCGAACTTTTGGGCATCGACCGCCTCGTCAAACAGCGAAAACACATCGCTCATCGTCTTCTCCTTTCGTTAAAGTTTTAGCCCTTCGGCTGTCGGGCGGCAGCAGACCAGAGGACGGTCGTAAGATCCTTGGTATACTTAGCAGTTTGACGGACTTCTAAGCCCAGTCTGCTGCCGCTGGAGGGTGATACATGAACCAAGGTCCACGATCAATCTATATTTTGTCCCTCCGATTCAAAAAACTTCTTGAGTATGTGGGCAACTTGTTTGCTTATACTTCTGTCGTTCTCGTCGGCCATCCTTTTCAGTGCGGCATACATCGGCGCCGAGACGGCAACGGTTCTCCACTTATCCAAATTCACCTGTTTACTCCTCGGTGCGTGTCTGTTACGGTCACTCACAATAATCTACACAACGGGGAAGTCAACAACATTATGCGACCACACAACAAAAATCGAGACGGTCAGCGATCCGAACTCCTTGCAGCCGAGTGGCTGCTGTCCCAAGACTGCTATGTCTACCAGCCAGTGATGGCACAGGGGCCAGTGGACCTCGTAGCCATCTCGCCGAACGGCAAGACACATCTGTTTGATGTGAAGACCCACGCCTTTCGTGCATCCGGGACATCAATCGCTCGTAACCTGACAGACATCCAACGTAAGCTGGGTGTGCGTCTGTTGTATGTTGACCTCGAGACTGGTGCTGTTGGTTTGTACACACATCAACTCTCGAACGATCCAGTGTCCACGAACAAAGCACAGAACCGCCACTTCAAGGGGAAGAAAGCTCTAACCATTTCCGAGCTTCTTCACCCAGAGCCTTCGCCGATAGATCAATCTTGTCACGAAGAGCACGAACAATCCGCTGATCAATCGAACCCGGAGTGATCAGGTCAACGTAAGTCACTCGATTGTCCTGTCCAATCCGGTGACACCGGTCCTCGGACTGCATCCGTGTAGCCAAGTCGAAGTCATTGGCGTAGTACACCACGTTTGTTGCAGCCGTCAGTGTCAGGCCGAAGCCTGCGGTCTGTGGGTTTGCCACGAAGAACCTGGCGTCACCGAACTGAAAATCCTTGATCGCCTGCTGACGTTGTTCATCGGTCGTGTCCCCAAAATATGTGACCACGGACCCCGGTCCATGGACCCTTTGGATCTCGGCTTGTATCTTCTTGATGTCGTATCGGAACCGTGACCAGATGATAACCTTGCCGGTCATCTCCTCGATGGCCTCCATCAGTGCGCCGATACGCTTCGACGGAATCTCGATCAAGTCCCCGTCGTCAGTGCGAATGTGTCCGCACAACACTTGTTGCAAGCGCAGCAGTTGCGTGATCACAGCCGGCGCCGTCACCAGATCACCGTTGTCGAACATGGCGATGGCTTGCTTTTTCAATGTCAGATAGTGCTGTCGCTGCTCGTCGGTGACGCTCACCTCTCGGGTGACGTACACCTTGTCAGGCAGGTCTAGTGCTTCTTCCTTGGTGACTCGGTAGGAAAACGTGTCAAGTTTCTCCGATAGTTCTTCCAGATTCCTGTAGCCCACGATCTGAAGGAAACTATGCGATCCCATACGTTGTGTTTTTGTAACTGCATAACGCCCCTGAAAAGAATAGTAAGAGTCAAAGCCGAGCAACGACTTATCCATGAACCCGCACTGTGCGTACAGATCCATTGGCGATTTCGTCACCGGAGATCCTGTCAGGATTCTTTTGTATGCGGCCTTCGAACCGAGGATGACCAAGTTCTTAGTGCGTTTGGCCTTGGGGTTCTTGATAGTAGTGGACTCATCAACAGCAAGTAGGCTTTGCCTGCCTTGAATGAACTTACCCACATACGCTGGTAGCTTCTTAGTTGCGAACCCTTCCACGTTTGCCAGTAGTATGCGGAGGACACCACGCTCTTCAAGACCGGCTGCATCGAGCGCATCGGAGAGTCTCTCAGCCTGCGACTTGTTGGGACTCGGATTCCATACATAAATCTCATGCGGAATGTCGGTCGGGAAGTGGGTGGGAATCTCCGACGTTTCCCAGTTGCGGTAAACACCTTTCGGCGCAACAACAACCGCTGTGTCAATGCGGCCCTGTTCGTAGAGCCAGACCACGTTGTCAATAAGTACCTTCGACTTGCCACACCCCATCTCCATAAAGTAAGCGTAGTTGCGCTTGTCGTACGAGCGTTCCAGAGCCTCACGCTGGTGTGCGTAAGGCTCTGTGCGATAATTAAACTTCACCATCTACACCATCGTGTACGCCCTGATCTAGGATCGCCTTCTTGGCAACCTCCAGATAGAACAGAATGTCGGCAACATCTTCTTGTGTCGTCATCATCTTGATGGCACCAGTCTCCTTGTCCGATCCGAGAATGACAACGTCATCCAGATGTCGGCCTGCAATGTCGCACAAGACCTCGACCGCAGAGGCGTCGATCTTGTTGATCTTGGATTGTTCTTTCGAGAAATAGATAATGTTATCGTCAGTCATTGGCGCACTCTCCTTGGCAGCAGTCATCGATCACACTACCACAGACGGAACATTGACTGTGGCCGTGAACTTCTACAATAGAAGCAAGAGGTGTGCCACACCGAACGCAACGACTGGTCATGCTATCAACCATCGCATCATGAATATCTTCCATTAATTTACTACGCTTGTCCGGCACCACATTGTGGCGCCGGATAGCCCTCCAGTTTGGATCACGTTGTTTCATGTGCCGGTTTCTTCCGGGCGGCACACAATGTTAATAACAACCGGGTGCTCTGACTCTGCGCTCAACTGCCGAAACATTTCTTCTTCCTTTCGATACGCCCACGCTTCACAGATTTCGAAGCTAGGAAATTTCTCGCTCATCTGCATGTAGCATTTGTTAATAGGAAGACCGTTGATGTCTGCCGCAAAACACACAGCTATTATTGTGATTACCATCTCACCCTCGCAGAATTCGTTCCCACGCTTCCATGACTTCGTCCGCTCGGCCCGGCCCATAGTCGTCGGGCCACTCGTGGATCTTATCGAGCATCTCGCTGACGCACCAGTCGATGACTTGCACGGCGGTGCTCCACTCCATGTTCTTGGTTTCAGATGCCTCCGGCATCAAATGTGTCTCGTTCATTGACATCTCCTTGCCGTGCCATTGTTGATGGTAACTGACAATCGGTTGTAATACAAGATCGTTCACTGTAATGACCCAGCATTACTGATAACGTCGTCAATATCGACCAACGGTGTACAAGTGGGGGGTTGATTTACACCGTTGATCTGTAATCCACAACATCGGCACACGGTCGCCGGTCCAGGGTCCACGGCTGTCTGGCATTTCGGGCACAGGCCCATGTCCAGACGATGCTGCATCGTGCCGTCACCTTCTTCAATCGTCACCGTCATCTCCCTGATACTCCACTCGGATACACACCGCCTCTTGGTTGATGGGCATCCGCTCCCAGAAAATCTTGGTCGCTGCCACATGACACTCGGCGATAGTAGGGTAGCCGCCGAGGGATTTGGTGTCGAACGAATCCGAATCGACACCATACCCTGTGACTAGCAACAGAACCCAGACGACCTTCATTCTTCGTCCCTCTTCTTGGGGACATGAATGTCGGCAAAAAAGTCTTCTTCGTCGAAGGATTCGACTTCCTTTACGAGAATTCTCATGGCCTCGTCACGCCCACCATTGGCGCAGGGGTTCTTCCACGAGTCCGTGTTGCCTAGCTCGATGATCACATCGAAACCTCTGGCGGTGACACTGACTGTTTGAAACTCAGGATCAAACGTCACGTCGCAGCCCTCGAACACATCGCCCGAGATCAGGTTCGAAAGACCAGACTTTACGAACTTCACGTCGTACTCCTCGTCTTGGTACATGCCGTACCTGTCCCGCAATGTGAACATGTCTTGGATCGGATCACCGGTAAATGGTCCCTCACTCATCATCGTCCTCCTCCTCCTCTTTCACATCCTCGGCGAACACCCAGTCCGACCAGTAGCCATGCCCTTCCTTGGGCGGCTTGAACTCGAACTCGTGGTGCAATGTGTGAATGATCTTATTCAGCTTCTGCAAGTCAGACAGCCAGATGTCATTGCACTCCTCGATGGTGTTCTTGATGTCCTTCAGATCATTGTGGATCTTCAGCATCGTTAGACGCATGTCGCGCGTCACTCGTTTATCTTTCTTGCTCACCTAGAATCTCCCTTCTGTAGGTTTCGTCTTCATAGGCACACTCGTCGCAACGAATCTCCCCAAAATAGCTGGTATGTTCCCAGCATCTCTCACCGCACTGGTCGCACTCGACGCCCTCGTACCTCATCAGTCCATCCTCTCGCCATCGATGTATTCGGCGTCCGGCCACTTGTAGTCCATGCCGTCACCATTCTCCTCGGCAGTCGGCTCGTACTCGAACCGGTGACCGTCCTTGTGCCACTGCACATGCAACAGCCCCCACTTGATCCAGAAGTTGTGTGCCGATTTGATATCACGCGGCGCACCCTCCTCGTCTGTGGGCCAGCCCTCGATGTGCTTGGGTTCCCAGAAATGTGTGGCCTGTACATGGTACTCGGCTTCGATAGTCTGTGACATTTCAATCCTCCTCGATTCGCGGCTCCGGCTCGGACCAGACCTTCTCGCCTGTCTCGCCATGCCAACCTTTGTTGTATTCACCAATCTCCTCGACGGTCATGTGTTCGGACTCCACAGTCTGACAACCATGATCGCTGTACCAGTGCCAATGCGGATTGTATGGCCGACCGTAGTACCTGTCCGCCGAACCACGGTCCTCGGGACTTCCATGTTTAGCCATAGACCGCACTCCCAAACAAACCTGTCTGAATAATCTGGTCCGCAATCTCGGCGTCGATGTCACAGGTGTATGGGTTCATGATCGACAGCTTGACCTCGGGCGGCAGATTGTTGATGCCAACCGTGATCACCTCGAATGACATGCCCTCGGTGACCTCGGACTCGCCGGACTCCCAGTCATCGGCATTGTGGTAAACCTTGATCGGGAAGTTGCGGATGCAATGGTTGCCGTTCTTGATGTCCAAGTCGGGGATACCGCGTCGGAACTCATTATCGAGCGCCCGACGATTAGCCCGCATCTCACTGTGCTGCCACGGAACCCAATGACGATCATCATCGTATTTCAAATCGTCCATCCAGTAGTTGCACCCACCCTCCAAGGCCGTGACCCACACGGCCTCGCAGATATCCACCCACTGTTCCCACGACGGGTTCGATTGGATGATGATCCTTGGCGCACCAGTGTCCGCCGAAAACTCTACCTTGTTCATCAAACGTCTCCATTCAGTCTGTCGATGTAGGCGTCGGCTTCACGCTCCGCCGCCTCGATCTTGCGATACTCGATGCTGTCTGCCATCCGGCCCTGCACATCATCGTAAACTTGCAGATTCATCGCGCCATGCTCGGCGGCCCACGAATCACGGCTCATCCACATGGCATCCTCTTCCATGCCCATCAGCCAACTCTTTACCTTACCCATCGTAACGATCCTCCGCTTCGATGCTGAACTCGACAAACGTCATGCGCTTCATCTTCTTCAGCTTGTTACCATCAACGACATAAATACCATGCGGCACCGTCCTGTGATTGCGGATCACACGGTAAACATAAATCCGACCGGCGTACCGCTGACCTTCCTTCAGTGGGAAGACTTCACGATTCCGCAGCAGCTTCTTCTCCAAGACACGAATCGAATCACACACAGGCAGCAGACGATCAGCGACGTATCCGCCCTTGTCATCAAGCACCTGTTGCTTTGCGTAATATCTCGGCATATCTTTCTCCTATGTTGCCGGTTCACGAACCATGGTCCAAGGACCATCATCAATGGTTGATAAAGTAGAGTAACGTACTGTCACTAATAGTCAATGACAAAAACACGCTGTATAACGATTTTCTCCGGGTTGTTGCTTTCAACAAAAAAATTTTGAAAATGGTGATACAAACGGTACAAACGATACAACCCTTGGTGAGCAACGGTTACGGCTGTATCACTTCTGTACCGTTGTATCACTTATGAGTCGGGGTGGGCGTTGATTTTTGGTTTTTCAAACTGCAAAGGGCAAAAAATATCGTTATGGGCAAAGTAGGTAGACCAGCCGGGTTGACGAACCGGCAAAGAGAATTCGCCAGATATTATGTCGAAGGCAAATACAGCAACACCGAATGTGCGCGTAAAGCTGGCTATGCCGAGGGCAGTGCCAACGTGCAAGCCTCGAAGCTTCTCGACGGCAAGACATTTCCAGAAGTGCCGAAGCTTATCAAAGAAATGCGACAGGCTCGGGAACGTCGATATGGTGTCACGCTGCTGAACCAGTTGAAGCGGTTCGAAGACCTGTCCCTCGCTGCCGAGGAGGCGGGACAGTTTTCTGCTGCCATTAATGCCGAGAAGATTAGGTCCGCACTTGGTGGCTTGACCATCGACCGTCGGGAATCGACGCACGTTCACCAGCTTGATCAATTGTCGAGAGAAGATATCGTCGCCAGACTCGCTGCCATCCGGCAAGAATACCCTCACGCATTTGACAACATGAAACGGATCGAAGATGCCCAAGACGGAGCGCAGCCTGTGGAACTCATTGAAGCAGAATTTACCGAGAAAGACCCACTTCCAGCGGATTGAAAACCGCGCGGGGCAAGGTATGCCAGACGTATACCTGTGCATGGATGGGGTGCCGGTCTGGTGCGAATTGAAAATAATTAAAAATAATCGCGCATCCTTATCAACCTCGCAAATTGCTTGGCATTTGGCACATACGCGCTGTGGTGGTGCGAGTTTTTTCTTGCTGCATGAACCCTCGACGGGCGATGTATTTTTATTTGACGGTGGAAAAGCGGCGGTGATCCATGAATCGCGGACCATTGACCTGTGCGCCTGCGATCCTGCGCCTGCGTATGTATGGAAAGGCCCGCTGCGTGCTGCGCCTGCGGCCCTGCGCGCCTGCGCTGTCGAAAGCTGGCCCGCCCTGGCATAAAAAAACACGGACCGCGATTCGCGGTCCGTGTTTCTCGGAGGGTTAGTGGATATGGTAGGAAACATTCGGAACATCACCGGACCAGCACGCGCGGCACTCGCCGCATTTGCCGTCTTGATCGGGCGCCGGACATGTGCGGCCCAGCGTTTTTTTGCCTGAATGAACTGTTGACGTGGTCGGCCATGCCTTGGGCCGGGGACCGTCCACCATGTGCGCTGACATCCGCAGGACTGCATTGTCGGGCAGGCGGTCGATTTGTAGGGCGCGCGTCCAGACTTTGAATTCGCGCGACGGAATCCAATGTCGCTTGTTCGGTGTCTGCCGGCATACGTCGATGATGTTTAACGCCATGCCCACGCTGCCCACGTCGCCCGAATCAAACCATCGGAACCATTCGCTGCGGACGATGTTAAGCACGTTAACCATGCGCGGCACAAAATCGGGCGCATTGAAGAACGCTTCGCGCTCTATCATCTTCGCTCGGACGTTGGGCATGCGATACATTCCCTTGCGGGCATAGCAATTCGCGCATGTGCTGCCCTCGATCTCGGCAAGCCTGCTGCCTACATCGCACAGCCATGCATCGCGGCTGATGCTATAGCCCGGCATCTTCGAGACATTGGACAAAAGCTTTTTGTCCAGTCTTGCCTGTTCCAATTGTTGGGTGTCCATCGTCTAGCCTCCTATGGTGATGGTCTATAACTGTTGCATAAATTTAGTAATGAGTCAAGCTTGCGACCTGCGGCCCTGCGCGTTTTTATATATCGGCGGGCGCTGCCTGCGGGCTTGCGCCCGCAAAAGAAAACCTGCGTACGCAGGTTTTCTTTTGGATCGAGGCAGGAAAAAACAGCGGGCCATCGAGGTCCGCTGTTCGATGTTAGATGATGCCGGGGGGGAAATGGTCGGACCAGAAATCTTCGTACGCGCATTCGATGGCTTCGTGTGGCGACATGCCATCGTCGAAATAGTCACGCCACCGGGCGTCGGGTAGGTCATCGATGCCGACGCCGATCTTGTTCCCGATGATCTGATTGCACTGCCGGTAGAAGCTGTTGAACGATTCATACATCACTGTCCTCCTCTACGATCTGTGCCAGCTTGGTGATCCCGCACTCGTATGCTTCGGCCACCTTTTCGTTTCTGCCTGCCAGCAGCATGAGTGCCATGAATTCGAACTGGAACTTGGCGTCCTTCACATTCTGGATCATGTCGTCTCTACTCATGAAAACCTCCTATGTCATGATCACTAAGCGTTGCATACAATCACGGACATTGCAAGCGAAGACTGCGCTTGCGCCCGAAAGAAAAAACCTGCGTACGCAGGTTTTTTCTTTGACCACGGAAAATGAAAGAGGGCGGCAGCGCCGCCCTCTTGGTTGTTATACGCCCTCGCCTTCACAGGTCGGACAGAGTTCCTCGTACTCTTCTTCGTATCCGCCGCGCATGGGATCGACGACGGAATGAGAGGCGAGGATCATGCCGGTGCCAGCGCAGTCTTCGCACTCGCTTCCGGCGGGGAGCGGCGGTGACAACACCGCCGCAATCTTCGCCAGTTCCTTGGCGAGGTGATCGATTTCCATTCACGACACCTCCTTCAACAAACGGTAGCCGCCGCCATACTCGGGGTGGGTTTCAATCTCGAACCCGTGTTCCTTCCGCAGCAGGTGGACAAGCTGATGAATCGAACCTGTCGAAACAACCTTCCGCAGCTTGGTGCGAATGTGCTTCTTCAGATTGTTGATCGATACAAAACGATTCCCGCCCTGTTCGAGACGGTTAAGGACCGCCGCCGGCATCGGTGTCAGCTTCCGCGCTGATGCCTCTGCAATTGTCCGGGGCATGGCGGTGGGTGCCATGACGCTGGAAACGTGGCTGACCTTCTTCGCCTCATCGATGGCGTTAAAGATGTCAGCCCACTCGGCAGGAATATCCATTTCGATCTCGCTGCTGATGGTTACGGGAATGGTGATCTTAGGCATGTCTAAATCTCCTTATGGCTAGACACTGGTTTCAGGGCAGCATTGCCCATGACTAAACATTACCACGAGTCATCAACCATTGGCAATGCACAACAGGAGAAAAGTCTTTTCTCCTGTTGGCAACAATCCGGGGTTACTGTGGCACATTTGCCACAAGCAAATGCAAAATTGCAACACCTGCCCCCCTTGCGCGCGAAGCATACATATGCGTAGCATATGTATGCTGGGTTGATAATTTCGATGAGCCGTAATATCGTTCGAGCATGTCGGGTAACTTAGACCTCCTCCCTGAAGAAGTGCTGAAAGAGATGCTGCTACTTGAAGAGCAGCGTCAACGCCTTGAGCTACGTGACGTAGCCCAAGAAAAATTTATGTCATATGTACAGCATGTGTATGACGGCTTCATCGTCGGGCGTCACCACAAGATCATTTCCGAAAAGCTGGAGCGCATCGCATCGGGTAACTTGAAGCGTTTGATAGTCAACATGCCGCCCCGACATTCAAAGTCAGAGTTTGCCTCTTACCTTATGCCTTCGTGGTTTCTAGGCAGAAATCCGAAGTTAAAAATCATTCAGGCTACTATGAACACCGAACTTGCTGTACGATTCGGACGCAAGGTCAGGGATCTCATTGCGGATCCGATATATCATGAGATCTTCCCCGACACTGACCTTAAACAGGACAGCCAGGCTGCTGGTAGGTGGGAAACCAGCGCAGGCGGGGAATATTTTGCAGCAGGGGTGGGCGCTGCGATGACCGGTCGTGGTGCTGATTTGCTGATCATTGACGATCCGCACTCGGAGCAGGACGCGCTGTCCTCGTCCGCTTATGACAATACGTATGAATGGTACACATCTGGCCCGCGTCAGCGTCTCCAGCCTGGTGGTGCCATTATTATTGTCCAGACACGCTGGTCCAAAAAGGATTTGACAGGCAGGTTACTGCAAGCACAGGCGGCTGACATGATGGCCGATCAGTGGGAGGTGGTGGAATTTCCTGCAATTATGCCGTCGGGGGAACCGCTGTGGCCTGAATTCTGGCAAAAAGACGAGCTTTTGAAGGTAAAAGCTTCTCTGTCGTTGGGCAAATGGAATGCCCAGTGGCAGCAGAATCCTGTGTCGGAAGAGACGGCTGTCATCAAGCGCGAGTGGTGGAACGAGTGGGAAGAGGATGACATTCCGCAGCTTGAGTATATCATTCAGGCTTATGACACGGCATACAGTAAAAAAGAAACCGCTGACTATTCTGCCATCACAACGTGGGGTGTGTTTGAGCCGCACAAGAATGGAGAGCAGCATTTAATATTGATGGACGCCAAGCGTGGGCGGTGGAACTTTCCGGAGTTGAAGCAGATCGCGCAGGAAGAAAACGAGTATTGGGAACCTGACATGATGCTCATCGAGGCCAAGGCGAGTGGTACACCGTTGGCTGACGAGATGAGGTTACTGAACCTCCCGGTGCTTACGTTTTCTCCGGGGCGGAAAAGGGGCGGGGGTGGTCTCGACAAGATGACTCGTATGCATATGGCTTCGCCTATATTCGAGTCGGGAAAAGTTTGGTATCCTGCCGGAGAAAAGTTCGCTGAAGAGGTTATTGAAGAGGTTGCTTCTTTCCCGAATGGTGACCACGATGACTTTTGTGATAGTATGACTATGGCCTTGATGCGGTTTCGTCAGGGTGGTTTTATTACTTTGCAGGGTGAAGAGCTAGAAGACATGCTCCCCGGCAGAAAACGCGAGTATTATTGATGGAACTACCCAAGCCCAGCCCCCGTCGTCGTCCGATGTCTGTCCCTATTCCCCCGCCCGTGGGCCGGCGTGCGGGGATCATGGCCCTTCCACAACGCAAGCCTGCACGTCCGACTGAGCCTGCGTTGGCTCGTATGTTTGCGGGCGCTCGTGCACGGCAGGCGGTCCCCGATCCACGGTCCATGCGTGAGCGCATGGCGGAGGGTGCACAGGTTATGGAGGGCATTGGTGCTGGTGCGGTAGCCGGTGTTGGTGGTCTTATTCCTGACGTTTTGGCGTTACTGGGCCGTGATGCCCCGATGCTGTTCTCTAAATATGTGATGGGTGAAGAGCTATCCGAGGACGAGAATGCGCTTTTCCGTGCGTTGACCAAGGTGCAGGACGTTGCTGGTGCTGAAGCAATTTTGCGTGGCATGGGTTACGGCGAGAAGATAGATGCGCCGAGCGACAGTCCTGATGCGTTGTCGCAAGCGGGTGTCAATCCTTTCCGGCAGGGTGCGTTCTTTGGTGAGTTTGTTGCCGATCCGTTTGCTGCGTTCAAGGGTGTGAAATTTTTGGCGAAGGCTGCTGGTGCGGATGCTGGTGCGCGGAGCGTAGCCGATAGAATGGGCTTCGGGGGGCAGGGTGATCCTCGTCGTCGTTTGTTACCTTTTCTCCCGGAAACACAAGAGGCGTTGGATGATGCGCTTGCGGCGGCACCTGTGTCTGCTACGGACGATGCCGAGGTTTTCACTGTCCGTATGCCCGACGGTCAGGAGGTAGAGGGTTCGGAGGACGATCTTCGACGCTTATATGTTCAAGCACTGGCCTCAGAACGTCTGGAGGTTTCTCAACAGCAGCAGCTTGAGCAGCTTGACCAATATTTTGCAGCGGAGGGGGCTTATGATTCGGATGTGACAGATCCGGATCTTCGAATTGATTCTGTTGACGAGCAGTTTGGGTTTGCCCCCAATGTTCGTCAGGAGGAGTTGGATATTCAATATGGTCCGGGCACCGTTACCATGAACCCGGATATTCTGCCGGGAGGTCTGCCCGGCGGGGACGGCACAACAATTTTCAACTATGTGCCCGGTTTGACCGACGCCGACATGGTCGTAGGGACAAATCGCCCGTTCAGCTTTTACGAGTTTCAGGAAGATATGTATGATCTCACCGGTCGTCGTATCCCTGAAGGCACTCGTATTGCGTGGCCGGAGCAGTTGAGCGACGACTTTTCGAGTTTATTCACGAACAGCCCCCCGCAGCCACAACCACGGCCCACGGTCCCCGCACCAGAAGTTCGTGCTAGTGCCGAGCCGACTCCGCTACCGGCGACGACCGCAGAAGATATTATTGATGCCGAATACGAGGAGCTTTTCGGTCCCGGCGAAACTCCAGTTGTATCCGACACCCCGCAGGAAGGGTTTACCGGCGTAGTAGAGATGCCGTTGATCCCAACGGACCGTGTTATGCCCATGACCGCAAGCCCGGACACTCAGGTTGCTCGGCACACAGTCATGACTAGAGACAGTGCTCGGCAGGGTGACATCGTCGATTATTCTCCGATGTACCAGCTTGTTGACCGGCTCCCGGACAACCGAGCCATGTCAAAAGAAGAAGTGTTGGATTCACTTCGTGGAGGGTTTGGCGAAAGTTTGAAGCGGGACCGCGAAGGTTCCAAGTTTGTCGAGTTCCTCGAGAAGAACGCTCCGAATCAGCTATATCGTGGTCAGGTCATTGCTTTGTACCGGGACTACACCCCACAGCTTCGCGTAAAAACCCTACTGCAATCCGAGGTTGCTGATGATGCAACGCAGGGTGGCCCAGTGCCAATGCTCACGGACTTTGGTCAGTATAGTATTGGCTCGGAATACGGGGAGCAGATGCATATTTACCTGAGTAACCCCAACTCTACCGTACCGTTTTCAGAAGGCAAAACAGTGCAGACGCGAGGTGGTGGCTACTTTGGTGGAGACATGCGCGCAAATCCTGGCATAGTTGCCGATCACCGGCTTGGTGCTGACGGTGGACCAGGCACTTCAAAAAGCGAGGAGTCTGGTGTGCCGGGTTATTTTGGGCACATTCGTCTGAAAGTCATAACGGACCCGCAAGGACGTAAGATTGGTGTTCTTGAAGAGTTGCAATCTAATGCGACGTTGTCAGAGCGCAAGTTTGCAATGGGTCGCGGGGATGAGTTTCGGTTCTTGACGGGGCAAGAGCGGTTTAACATTGACACCTTGCGGGAACGCGGTCCGAACTTCCGTCAAGTGTTTGATGATGCAGCGCAGAGCCGTTCACAAGAGTTCAATCCGTCGCCTGAAGCAAGTTTCTTGGACAGCCTTGAAACACAACAGTCTGATACCGCAAGCGCGTTCGGGAATGACTTGAACATAATCGGCGGGAATCGCCCTAGTCCCACGGACACCTTTGACGCAATCGAAGCGGTCTACGATGCTGCGCCATCCGGGGTTCCAAGCAACTTGGATCCAGCCACTGATATCAAGCCCGTAACCGAAGTTTTGTCGAAGTTGATGACGGGCCACTTGGTCTCCGTCATTGATGACGCACAGCTTGATAGAATTGCCGGGTCAGGTCTCTCAACCACACAAATGGACAGTGCGGGCGAGTTTTCGGTCTTTCGCATAGATGCTCGTCCTCCTTCTGGTCGGTCACAGATCGATGCTTCCGGAGATCTCGTGCGTGGCGGTCGGCTTTCGGGCAACGAGATTGGACGCGCGGATGCTGTTACACGCGCGCTTAGAGCCGATTCCTCTAGTTTTCTTGATGCAGAAGACCTTGCTACACTCAACCGCGTGATTCTTAAACGAGCGCAAGGCGCAGATACCATCGATTTTGCTAATGAGGGTGGCGATGTACTGAGTACGCCGGCTAGCCGAGAAATTTACAGAGACATTCGGGACGCTGTCGAACGTGGCGAACAACCCCTCGACTTCTTGCTGTCTGAAAGAAATGCTGGTGATCCGTTCGGTAAGGGCAACTTTGACATACTTTTCCGGCAAGATCCGGGAGTGTTCGGCTTTCTTGGCTCAAATGTTGATGAAGTTGCACTCAGCGACACTAGCTCTAGTATCCCAGCGATGGTCCAGCGGAATCTACAGCAGCGGATTACTACGGATGTTGCGGGCACAATAGAGCAAGGTATTTTCCGTCCAACGCAGCCAGAGGCCAGTATCGCAGAAATGAACCAGCTTATCGACGAAATCGGGCTGGGCGAAGAACGCGCGAACGAGCTAAAGAAAAGTTTTGAAACTTGGGTCACAACAATTAACGATCCGAATGCTCCTAGTGCATATCGCCCCGGTAGCCCGTTTGCTGGGAAATCTTCGGATGCCTACTTTAACCAGTTTGCGGTTCGCTTGATGCTGTCGGAAGCTCGAAAAAAGGGTCTTGATGGCGTCATTTTCCCGAACTGGGAAGACTTTAGAGACGCAGGTGGACGACCTGTGGCTAGGATTCGGCAGGCAGACGGCACTGTAAGACAAGACGAGGATGTTATTCCGAGAACAATCTACGAGGACCACGTTAAAAAAGGCTTGGCGCAGGCGGTAGACAAGCAGGACATTGTTGAACTCGACACGATTGAGGCTGTTAACAATACGACGGGTAACTTGGAAAAGCCGAAGGTAAGAGGTAGAGAGCATAAGAAAGCTCGTGCGGTGTACTTTGGAGATCGAATCCGCACTCGTCGCTACCGCCCCGATGAGCGCCCGACTCCGGACACAACAACTTACGAAGTCAACCTTGGACCCTTGGGCGCGGACTTTGATGACAAGCTCATCCGCCGTGCGAAGGGTGGCCCCGTAGACTTACGGCCTAAAAAGCTGGTACACTCCGGCATCGGCGCTATGGCACGACAGGTGATGTGATGGCAAAAGAAATTGACGACGTAATGATTGCGAGTCTTCGAAGCCAACAAGAGATAGTAAAGGACTCGTTACGAAAATTTAGGGGCACCCCAGAAATCCGCGAGATTCTTTCTGACAGCATATTGAAGATGGAACAACAGATACGCGACATCCAAGGTACGACTCGCATGCACAAGAAAGGCGGTGCGGTGATGAAAAAACGTGGCGGCGCGTTCAAGGGCACATTCTGATGGGCAAGCTGAAAAATAAACTCATCGAAGAAGAAGACAAGGAACTCGAGGAGCTTCGCAAAAAGTTCTACGATCCCGGTCCGGGTGAGACTGATTATTCCGAGCAGATGACGTTTGAGCAGTACATCAAGCGTATTGGCCCCCGTAAAGCAAAGGGTGGCATGGTCAAGGGTTTCAGCCCCATTGCTCGTCCGCAGCGATTCAAAGGAATCTTTTAATGGCACTTCCTCCACAGACAGTAGACATGGCAATGGGTCCGGGTGGTCCGGCGACCGAGATGCCGGAAGAGTTGATGGTCGAACTTCCCGAGGAGAACATGCTCCCCGACGGCATTGAGCTTGCTGGCATGGAAGAGATGGTCGAGGTTCAGGCCGAGATGTACGACCACAACGCAAACCTCGCGGAGATTCTTGACGATTCTGTTCTTGGCACGTTGTCCTCCGAGCTTCGTGACAAGGTTGACGACGACAAGGAGTCACGAGAGGATTGGGAAGAGGCGATTGCCAAGGGCTTGAAGCTGCTTGGTGTCAACTATGAAGAGCGCAACGAGCCGTTTCTTGGCGCGAGTGGTGTGCATCACCCGCTGCTAAGTGAAGCGGTGACGCAGTTTCAGGCGCAGGCGTACAAGGAAATGCTGCCTGCTGGCGGTCCTGTGAAGACGCAGGTTATTGGTGCGGCCAATCAGGTGCTTGAGGACCAGGCGCAGCGCGTCAAGGACTTCATGAACTACCAGATTACGGAGATCATGGAGGAGTATGACCCGGACACGGATCAGATGTTGTTCTATCTGCCGCTGACGGGTTCCACATTCAAGAAGGTCTATTTCGATGCCGGCAAGCAGCGGGCTGTTTCGAAGTTTGTCCCGGCGGAGGATTTGATCGTTCCGTACTCGGCGAGTGACTTGAACACTGCCGAGCGTGTTGCACATGTGGTACGCATGACCGAGAACGAGCTTCGCAAGCTACAGGTCGCTGGCGTGTATCGGGACATTGATCTTCAAGCAGGAGATGAAGACGATGAAAGCTCGATTAGGCAAACTGGTAACGAATTGCAGGGTGTCCGTCCATCATATGGCGACGATGTTCACACATTACTTGAAATCCACACAGAACTCGATCTCGAGGGCTTTGAAGACATTGACGAGGGTGGTGAGCCTACAGGGGTTAAACTCCCTTACATTGTCACTCTGGATGAAGATTCAGGTCAGGTTCTCTCGGTGGTGCGAAACTATCGGCAGGCGGACCCGCTTCGAAGAAAGCGACAGTTCTTTACTCATTTTAAGTTTCTGCCTGGGTTTGGCTTTTATGGCTTTGGCCTGCTTCATACTATAGGTGGTTTGTCTCGTGCAGCGACTTCTATCCTTCGTCAGCTTATCGATGCAGGCACTCTTTCGAATCTTCCTGCTGGCTTTAAGGCTCGTGGTGTTCGTATTCGCAACGACGATGAGCCGCTGTCTCCTGGCGAGTTCCGTGATATTGATGCTCCCGGTGGTGACCTTCGGAATGCTCTTATGCCCCTTCCATACAAGGAACCTTCTGGGACACTTGCTCAACTACTGGGCGTTATCGTCGATTCAGGAAGACGATTTGCCCAAGTCGCCGACGCAAAGATCGCGGACACTAACGCACAAGCACCCGTCGGAACCACAGTTGCACTGATCGAGCAGGGATCGAAGATCATCTCCTCGATCCACAAACGTCTCCACTACGGTCAGAAGCAGGAATTTCGTCTTCTTGCCGAAGTGTTTGCCGACAATCCGATGCCATACCCATACTTCGTTGGGCAGAATATCCCACCGGAGATCATGCAGCAGGACTTTGATGGCCGTGTGGACATCCTGCCAGTGTCGGATCCGTCGATCTTTTCGATGTCGCAGCGCCTGTCGCTGGCACAAACACAGATGCAGTTAGCATCGCAGGCTCCGCAGCTTCACAACCAGTATGAAGCTTACCGACGCATGTATGACGCGCTGGATGTAAAGAACATCGACGCTATCTTACCGCCTCCGCAACCGCCGCAGCCTGTTGACCCGGCAACGGAGAATGCAAACGCTGTGAAAGGTGCGCCACCGCAGGCGTTCCCAGATCAGGACCACGAAGCGCACATCATGACACATGCTATGTTCTTGTCTTCGCAGGTTGGCGCCGCCAACCCGCAGGCATTCGTGTTGCTGCTGTCACACGTTCAGGAGCACATTGGTATGTTGGCGCGTGATCAGGTTCTGGCATTCTTCCAAGAAGCTGCCAAGCAGGCTATGGCCGCAGGTGAGCCGGTGCCGCAGATCGCGCCAGACCTTGTCGAGTCTACCGTGGCGCAGCAGACCAGTCAGATTATGCGTGAGATCATGCCAATGCTTCAGCCTGCACAGCAGCAGGATCCGCTGGTGGCTATCCGTCAGCAGGAACTGGAGAACTCGCAGATGGAAGTTCAGCGTAAGATGGCGAACGACCAGATGGACTTCCAGATGGATCAGGCCAAGCTACAACAGGCTTTTGAATTAGCGCAGCAGCGTCAGGCGCTTCAGTCCGACATTGCTGAAGCACGGAACGATGTCAACGTATACCGCATCAACACACAGGCTGCATTGTCGAGGAACAAATGATCCAAGCATTGATTGGACCTATTGCCTCTCTGGCTGGCACTTGGCTAGAGGGCAAGGTAGAGAAGACCAAAGCGGAGACCGGGGCGAAGGTGGCGCGGGCCAAGGCCGAAGCTACAATTATGGAAAAGAAGGCTACGGGCGAACTCGAGTGGGATCTTGAGATGGCTCGTGGCAGTCAGTCTTCGTGGAAAGACGAGTGGCTCGTGATTTTGTTCTCGGTGCCGCTCATACTGAGCTTCATACCAGGCATGGAAGGAGTCGTTGCCAATGGCTTCGAGCAGTTGGACAAGATGCCGGATTGGTATCAATATTCCCTTGGTGTTATTGTTGCTGCTTCTTTTGGCGTACGTTCAGCTACCAAGTTTTTTGGTAAAAAGTGATGCCTATACAGATGTGGCACATGCACGACAGGACTACTGAAGAACAAGCGAGGATCAATCGTGGCCGAAGTAACAATGGAAAGATTTCTGCGGTGGAAGATACTGCCGCGCCTGATGATGGTAATGATGTCGATCTCGGCATGGCGAGTGGTGGAGTGGTTCATGACTCTGCCGGATCCGACGCCAGCGCAAGCGGGACTGGTGAGTGTAGTCACGGGGGCCATGACCGGTGCATTTGCGGTGTGGCTGGGGCACGAAAAAGAAAAGAGTAAATAGATGGCACGACCGCGAATCAGGCAGTTTGCTGACGACTTGGGAATAAGTTATGATGAGGCCAAGAATCTCATCGAAAAGGGCCGTAGTCGCAGAGATGGCGGCGCACAGGTATTGGAGAGACAGATGCGTAAGGTATCAGCTACGCCTAAAAAGAAAAAGAAGCGCAGCCCCGGTAAGGGCGTAACTGCCGGTCGCACTCCTGGAGGAAGCTTATATGAAATTCCTGGCACTCCGTATTATGCGGACGATGAGCAAATGGAAATTCTTCGCCGTCAGTCTCCTCCCAAGAAAGCCAAGAAAGCCATGGGTGGCTCACAGGTTGGCGGCATGACGGTTGAGCAAGTGATGCAGACGATCGAGGACGATACCAAGATTGGAACTAAAAAGGTTCCGTTGAACCGTGAAGAACAGTCGCAATCGCGCGGCGGCGGCAAGGCAATTCAAGGCACTAAGTTTACTGGGGTAAAGTAGATGGCGACGTTTCGCACGGATCCAAATACTGGCAGAACTGTAATTAGCGAATCGAATCGTGTGGATCGGTCCTCCGATTCGGGGGATCTGTACAGTGACAGAAACCGTGCCCGGTCGCGGCCTGACTTTTTGTCTCGAGACGAGTTCGAGACAGCCACGGGCATGACGGCCACAAATCCCTACGGCAAGCAGGGATTTTTTAGTCGAGTATTTGGCATTGATCCTAGCAAGATCAGCTATGTAAATAACCTTGGTCCGCAGGGCATCGAGAACGTCAAGATTCAAGCGTACGACAGGTATGTTAATCCCTTCGCTACAACTGATGCTTTTGACCGACCTACTATGGGGGCAGATCCTGCGGCAGGAACAACTCGATCTGGTGTGCAGCCGGGTGATATGACCATATTTGGCCCAGCAGTTCAGTCTCAACGAGAAGGTATTGCCGGTCTTTTCGAGAACACAATGCTGGGTAGTCTTATGCCCAAACAAGCGCGCATCCCCGGCTATGATAGTAATGTTTTGCTGCCTGAGCTTATGGCAGGCCCAGCAGTGGGTGGTGGCACAGAGCCCCTGGGTGTTTCGTATTTTACTTCGTCCACAAACCCACCATTGGCTGATGACGCACCCTCTTTGGAGGAAATCAAAGCTGCTCGTGCGGCAGGAGTACGGAGCGCCGGCGTAGACACGCAACCGGAAGAAACACCTACGACACCCGGCTTTCTTCGGCCAGATGACGCAGTGCCTAGCACGGTGGCCGAGGTTCTCGCTGCTGCGCCGTTGGCAACTGGCAGTGTTCTTGTGAATCCTAGGCCGACTGTCACGACACCGGAAGCCGAAAATCAGCGGATCATGCGTGAGCAACAAGAAGCGTTTGATGCGGAATTGCGTCGTCGTCAGCAAGAAAGCAGCGCGTTTGTAGACAGGACAAACACGATTTTCGATGAAATTGAACAGGCGGGCACGAGAATCGATCAGAAAGCGACCGGGCAGGGATTACCCGAACAGATGGACGCCTTTGATGAAGAACTACTGTCCAGGATTTTAGATTTACCGAGGTCTGACGCGACTGCCCCGTTAGATTTGGTGTCTACTCTTGCACCTCCGCCGATGATGACACCAACGCCAAGACCTTCACGTGGCATTGACCCAAGAGCGGCGTCGTTGGCACTAGAATTACAACGGCTTGCTCGAGAAAGGGCAACGCGATGAAAATTGAAATCAAGCTGATTCCAGACGGACTAGATCTGGCGAAAGAGATCCAAGACGGCATGCCGATTGATCGCATGGTTGGTGCAGGTGGTGACGAGGGAGAGTCTTGCCCTGCCGCCACGCAAGACATCGATCTCAATCTTGAAAACAGGCAAGACGCTATCGACGACTATAAGTACGGACCGTTGAATCCAAACCTTGATGACACGGGTAAGAACGATAGTTTTTGGCAAAGCATAGCTGACACATTCAACACGGACATAGAGGCAGCAAAAGAAAGTCGCTGCGGCAACTGCGCTGCTTTCAACCTTACCTCACGCATAAAGGACTGCATCGCCAAGGGCATCGGGATGAATGACGGCGCCGATCCGTACGAGTCCGTCGAGGCAGGAGACATTGGATATTGTCAGTTTTTGAAGTTCAAGTGTGCGTCGATGCGTGTTTGTAACGCTTGGGTTTCTGGCGGTCCGATCACGGATGAAAAGATGGCGTCATAATGGACGTTGTAGATTTTTTATCAAGGTATCAGAAAACCTTGCAAACGCGGGTGGATGACATTAGCATCTCCCTGACTAGCGGTAGCGCATCTGATATGTCAGCATATCGCGCTATGGTGGGTGAGATTCAGGGGATCACCTACGCGCTAGAAGAGTTACGCGCCCTGCTAAAAAAGGTAAACTATGACGACGCTTCTAGTCCCTGACCATATTTTACGGCAGCAGCAAGCCAAGAAAAAAGCTGAAGAAGAAGCCTCCCAGAAGCCCATAACAGAACGAATCCCGCAGCCTACCGGCTGGCGGATTCTTGTCATGCCCTATCAGGGCAAGGCTAAGACTGATGGTGGGGTTTACGTTCCCGATCAAGCCAAAGACCGAGAAGCTCGTGCCACTGTTGTGGCATATGTGGTTCGTCTTGGGCCACTAGCCTATCAGGATCCGGACAAATTTGGTCCTGATTGCAAGCCTTGGTGCGAAGAGGGCGACTGGGTTTGTATTGGTCGGTACGCCGGTTCGCGCTTCCAGATTGAAGGTGGCGAGGTCCGCATCATCAATGACGACGAAGTCATTGCAACCATCATCGATCCCGATGATATCAAGACATACGGAGTTTAGTATGCAAAACAATCTTGCTGAAAAGGAAGAAGAACTGGAAGTCGTTGCCGTTGAGGAAGAGCAGCAACCCGAGGATGTTCCACGTGAAACATCTGAAGAAGAAGCTCCAGTCGAGCAGGACGCACAGTCGGATGAATTAGAACAATACTCGGAGAGTGTTCAGCGGCGTATTTCGAAACTAACGAACAGGTTTCGAGAAGAAGAACGCCAGCGTCAGGCCGCGATTGATTACGCCGAGGCGGTCAAGAAGCAGAACGAGGAGCTTCGTGCCCGCATTGACAAGCTCGATCAGTCCTATGTAGGCGAGTTCGGCAACCGCGTAGAGGCAGATGCTGCTGCCGCCAAGGAAGCCTACCGCAAAGCTTACGAAGACGGTAATGCGGATGAAATGTTCGAGGCACAGCAGCGCATTAGCCGCATCGCTCTGGAACAAGCTCGGTATGAAGAAGCCAAGCGTCGTAATGAGCAGAAACAAACGCAACCTGCTCCTAGCCCTGAACCCACTGCTCCAGCAGAGGAACAACCTGCCAAGCCAGATCCAAAGGCTGAAGCATGGGCGCAGAAAAACGAATGGTTCGGCAATGATCAAACCATGACGTATGCCGCTTTTGGTATTCATCGGCAGCTTATTGAGGACGAGGGGTTTGACCCCGCATCCGATGAGTATTATAGTGAACTTGACAAACGTGTTCGCACGGAGTTCCCGCATAAATTTGCGGAGACGAAGCGTGATACTGGACCCAGAGTCGCTTCTGCTGGGTCAACGGCGTCAAAGTCGTCGTCACCAAAGGGGCGCAGAACAGTCAAACTGACTCCATCGCAGATTGCGATTGCGAAGCGATTGAATGTTCCGCTCGAGGAATATGCCAAGTACGTGAAGGAGTAAGTTATGGCTGATAGAAAACCACGCGAAGCAACCACTCGCGCAACCACTCAGCGGCGTAAGCCCTGGACCCCGCCTTCTAAGTTAGAGGCACCTGAAGCACCGGCTGGTTATCAGCATCGTTGGGTCAGAACCGCCATTCGTGGTGAGGATGACAAGACCAACGTACACTCGAAGCTCCGCGAGGGGTGGGAACCGGTACGTGCTGACGAGTACCCCGAGCTTGCAGATCGCTATCCAGTGATCGAAGAGGGTAAGAATACTGGAGTTATCGGCGTAGGCGGCTTGATGCTGTGCCGGATTCCAGAGGAAACGGTCGAAGAGAGAACTGAATATTATCGGGATCAGACCCGCAATCAGATGCGTTCCGTTGACGAAAACCTTATGAGGGAACAACATCCCTCGATGCCTATCCACAACGATAGGCAAAGTCGTGTAACCTTCGGAGGCAAATCCTCCGAATAACTGATGAGGTAGAGCAATGGCAAACTCAAATGTTGCCTTCGGCATGAAGCCGATTAATACCGCAGGTAGCACACCAGCTACTTCCGGTACTAATGCGTATCACATTAAGTCAGATGCAGGCGCGATTTTTCAAGGTTCTCCGGTTATCGCAACTAACGACGGCACCATTGCTGTCTCCAGTTCTGCTTCCGGTGATACTTTGAAATTTATCGGCGTGTTCGCTGGCTGTGAGTACGTAGACGCGACCACCGGTAAGAAGAAGTTTTCGAACACTTGGCCTGGATCGGGAAGTGCGAACACAGATTTCGACATCATTGCGAATGTGTACGACAATCCGATGCAGCGGTTCATTGTCTGTTCGGACGCTACTCTTACCGACAAAGCGACCGCAATCGCCACCATTTTCGAGAACGCAGAGTTCTCGGCTGAGTCTAATAAAGGCGCAGCAAATGGTAATACAACCACTGGTATCTCGACAGCACAGCTTGACGTATCGACTGTGGACGCTGCCGATCTTTCGCATCCGCTGAAGATCGTTGGCATTCTGGACGATCCGGAAAACGCTGACTTCACCGCTGCCGGTATCCCGCTGATTGTAATGATCAACAACCATGCCCTTACAGCACCTGCCACTGGCGGATCTGCTGAAGGCACAATCTCGTAAGGAGGGTAGTGAGTTATGGCTATTTCTCGCGCACAACTCGCCAAAGAGCTTGAGCCTGGCCTCAACGCCCTTTTTGGCATGGAATATGGTCGCTACGAGGGTCAGCATGCTGAAATCTTCGACACCGAAGGCTCAGATCGAGCATTCGAGGAAGAGGTTATGCTGTCAGGTTTCGGTGCCGCACCGGTTAAAAACGAAGGCGCTGGAATCTCGTTCGATGACGCAAACGAGGCGTATACTGCACGGTATACCCACGAGACCGTTGCAATGGGTTTCTCGATCACCGAGGAAGCTGTTGAGGACAACCTCTACGACCGTCTGGCATCCCGCTACACCCGTGCCCTCGCTCGTTCGATGGCACACACCAAGCAAGTTAAGGCCGCTTCGGTCCTTAACAACGCTTTCACCGCAGGCGCAACTGCCGGCGGCGATGGTGTAGCACTCTGTGATGCTTCGCACCCGCTCACCAGCGGTGGCACTTTTGCCAACGAGCCGTCCACTGCGGCAGACCTGAACGAAACCTCGCTAGAGGATGCACTGATCAACATCGCCGGCTTCGTCGATGAGCGTGGTCTGGTCATCGCACTGCGCGGTGTGAAGTTGATCATTCCGCGTCAGCTTCAGTTCATTGCCGAGCGTCTCCTTGTATCGAACCTTCGTGTTGGAACCGCCGACAACGATGTCAATGCTATCAAGAGCATGGGCATGCTGCCGGAAGGTTACGTGGTCAACGACTACCTGACCGACACGGATGCGTTCTTCATCAAGACGGACGCCCCGACCCGCCTCCAGCACTTCGAGCGTATGCCTCCAGCAACCAACCTGGACCCGGACCTCGAACCCGGTAACAGCGGCTCACGGCTCGTGAGCGTTATTCGTTCGGCTTCTCAGACCCGCGTTGCGTATTCGGTTCGCCCGGCGCGTAACGAAGGGGAAAGTTCCTCCCCGACTGGGGGCCGCGATTGCGGCCCCCATTTTTTTAAGGTACTATGCTCTTGTCCCTGACAGACCTATAGGAGGTCTGACACCAGCCAAGACAGGAGTACCTTATGGCTAACACTACTTTTTCGGGTGCGGTTCGTTCGAAAGGCGGCTTCACCTCCGTGAGTGAAAACTCGACTACTGGAGCATTCACCACTCTTTCAAGCATCAGTTCTACTGGTGTGTCTTCCTTTGATGCGAACACAATGGCTGTAGAGGCTGGCACTGGTATCACAACCGGTACTGGCACTGTTTACCGCAGTTCCGTACAGCGTTTGGGCGGCATCATCACCACTCGTATTCTTATCGACCTTACAGGTCTGCGCTCGACCGGCTCTGGTGATATCATCGGAGTTAACGGTACATCACTGGTTTGTCACATTGGTCAGATCACAGCCGCAAAGAACGGCACTATCCTGACAGGTAGCATGGAGTGTTTCGAGGCACCTGCTGGCGGAGATCCGGATATCAACATTCACTCCGCAACAGAAGGCACGGGTGTTGAGGATGGAGCAATCGCTGATTTGACCGAGACACTTCTGGTTAACGCTGGCGATGCAACGCTTGGCAGCAAAGTGTACTTCAGCGCAGTCCCGGCTGCGGATGAGTTCCTTTACCTGACAACAGGTGCGGCCACTGATGCTGACTACACTGCGGGCAAACTCTTCATCGAGATGATGGGCTACGAAGCCTAGTAAGGAAGTTTGAAATGGCAAGTTCCATTATTGCTAAAACGGCGACTTCCACAGGCAGCTTGATTGGCGGCAGGACTCGCCTCAAGTCGTTTGTTATTCGAAGTGCTGGCAGCGGGAGTCCCGCTGCTGTCTTTCGAAGCGGCGGCGGATCCGGTACGACTCTGCTGACTATGACTTTTGTAGCTGGCGACGACACGCAGATTACAATTCCAGAGCATGGAATTATTTTCGAAGACGGCTGTCACGTCACTCTTACAGCCGTGGACTCAATTACTGCGTTCTTTGGGTAGTCGTTATGGCGCGCAAAAAGTCAAAGATGCCGCCGAGAAACAAAAAGAATTTCCGCCCCACAAAGTCTGGGGCGGGAATGACCGAGGCTGGAGTCAAGGCGTATCGACGTGCTAACCCCGGCAGCAAGTTAAAAACGGCAGTTACGGGCAAGGTCAAGAAGGGCAGCAAGGACGCGAAGCGGCGCAAGTCATTCTGCGCCAGGTCTGCTGGTCAAATGAAAAAGTTTCCCAAGGCTGCGAAAAACCCGAACAGCCGGCTACGTCAGGCACGGCGGAGGTGGAAATGCTAGATGAAAAAACGCTGGCGAAGACCGTTTTTTATACTGCTGGTGGCGTGGCTCTTTCTCTTGTGGTTTGGATCCTCAGTACACTAATTGAGGTTGATAAGCGCACGGCTGTGATTGCTACAAAAGTCGAGGCTAATCACAACATGATCAAGCCGTTGTGGGAAGATTACATCCGGAGAAACGACAATGGCAATCTCGCGTGGACAACTCGCAAGCCAAATTTCCAAGCCGCCACAGAAGCGGAAATGGAGCAAGAAACGCAAATCAAAAGTGAACTGCAAGCGCCCCCGTGGTTTCAGCGAGAGAGCGCATTGCGCTGGTAGAAGGAAACGAAGGAATGCCTAAAGATGCATGCTATCACAAAGTTAAGGCGCGATATCGAGTTTTCCCGTCGGCGTATGCTAGTGGCGCCATCGCCAAGTGTAGAAAAGTTGGCGCAGCAAACTATGGAACCGGCGGCAAAAAGAAAAAGAAAGCAACAGGGGGAGTCGAGGATCAACGACCAAAAAGAGCTTTTCGGGGAAAAGCTGTGAAGGGAACTGCGGTAGCTCGTGGTTGCGGCGCCATCATGAGTGGTCGTCGTAAACGAACCAAGGGTGCAGTCACACAGTCTTGATTCATGCTTTTTTGTTGATGGTCTATGTTGGCATAGGAGAGGACAAACGAGTAGTAAGTAAGGACATGTACTTTCTTGATGTGAACGAATGTGCCTACTTCGCCAAGGTTCTTCACAAACAGGGCAACCAGATTACAGCGTACTGTCTACCCAAACTCATCGATAAGGATACAAAGGTGTACTGATGTTAGCCGAATTGGCCGCAGCAAATGCAGCTTTTGCAGTTATCAAGCAGGCTGTATCGAACGGTAAAGACATAGCTGCTGCCGGTAGTGCGATTGCAGAATTTGTTGGCGCAAAAGAAAAGCTCCAACAGAAAGCGCAAAGGAAGGGTGGCGGCTCTGATCTTGAAGAATTTATGGCCTTGGAGAAAATCAAGGAGCAAGAGGAGCAGCTAAAACAAATCATGATCTATGCGGGGCGTCCTGGACTGTGGCACGACTGGCAGAAATTTCAGGCGAAGGCGAGAGTTGCAAGACGAGAGGCAGAGCTTGAGGCCGTAGAAAAACGTCGAAAGCTTATCGATGCAGCAATCATCGCTGCTTTTGTTATTGGCTGCTTGGCAGTTATTGGCGGGCTGATTCTTCTTATCCTTCACGAGCAGGGTAGACTATAATGGCAGTAAGAAAGACAAAAAGTGGTCTTGCGCTTAAAAGATGGTTCAAGGAGAAGTGGACGGACCAGAGAACTGGTAAGCCGTGTGGGCGCCGCAAGGGTGAAAAACGGGGTACTCCATATTGTCGCCCGACGAAAAGGGTATCGTCCAAAACCCCCAAGACAGCTTCCGAAATGACAGCCGCTGAAAAGCGCAGTAGGATCAGTCAGAAAAAACGTATAGGTCAACCAGCCGGCAAGCCTCGGCGTGTAAAAGCAGTAAGGAGAAAGAAACGTGGCTGAAACAAAACTAGATCGTCTGTTGAAAAAGCAGGAGCAGATGCCTCGTCCGGATAGGTACGCAACAAAAAAACAACTGGCAGAGTATGATGCCTTGGTAAAAGAAATCGATTTAGAACTCGATGCCTATCAAAAAAGAAATCCGAAAGAATTCAAGGCAAAAGGTGGCACCACTAAGTTTCCAGACCTTAACAAGGATGGCAAGGTCACTAAGGCTGATATCTTGAAAGGCCGAGGTGTTCCGGGTTTCAAGCATGGAGGCGCCATGTGTTCGCCACGCAAGGAAGCTGCTGGTGCCATGACAATGCCGACTCGTAATGCAACTCGCAAGAATACTTGAAGATTGGATTTTTGACGAGCTATGCAAGCCGGACGAGTTTGTAAACGGCAACGCTCTGTGTCCTTTTGCTCGTAATGCATGGCTGGCCGAAAAGGTTAAGACGCGAGAAGAAGTTGGTGATATTTGGGATGCGGTGTACGAGGAGATCACCACATTCGACGACACATACCAAGTAGTTGTGTGTGGCAATTATGGAGACAAATACACCTACGACGACCTTGAAGCAGGTTGTTTCGCATTGAACGGGTGGCTGGCTGCAACAGGTGTGGATATCTGGCTGCTGTCGTTCAAGGACAAGGGGTTGAACATGATCTTCGTGCAACGCCTTACGGATCTGGACAATGCTAGTGCAAAGCTAGAGCGTCTGGACTACTATGTTAACTATGACCCAGATGATTACCATCGTCTGGTCGAAACGCGAAAGCAGAGGAGACTTGAATATGCCGGGTATGAAAAAACCAATGCGTAAAATGCGCGGTGGCATGGGCATGAAGAAGAAGGCTATGCGCGGCGGCGCCATGATGAAGAAGCCCGTCATGGCGAAACGCGGCAAGGCTATGCGGAAGAAGAAATAAATGGCAACATCTGGATCCAGAGACTTTGATCTCGATGTAGCAGAGATTATCGAAGAGGCGTACGAGCGATGCGGGCTTGAGGTCCGCACCGGGTATGACGCGCGTACCGCTCGTCGGTCTCTGAATCTGATGTTTGCAGACTGGGCCAACCGTGGTCTCAACCTGTGGACCGTGAAGCAGGCGACGGTGAGTCTTACATCGGGCACAGCGACATACACGCTTGATGCCACACACACTGACTTGCTCGAAGTAGTTATTCGTCGAAGCAGTGTGGACTTCCAGCTAGATCGGATGTCCCGGAGTGACTACCTACACACACCAAATAAGGACCAAACAGGAAGACCAAGCCAGTTCTTCTACAACAGGCAAATCTCGCCACAGATTGTTCTTTGGCCTACTCCGGACAGTTCTAGTGATAGCCTCATCTACTACTATGTTCGGCGTATCGAAGATGTGGATGCCCTCGTCAATACGACTGATGCGCCATTCCGCTTTTTGCCGTGCATGGTTGCCGGCCTCGCATACTACATTGCCATGAAAAAGGCACCAGAGAGGGTGCAGCTTCTAAAGTCGGTGTACGAAGAAGAGTTCCAGCGGGCGGCAGACGAGGATGAAGATCGTGTTGCACTGAAGCTGCAACCGAGCATGCAGTATTTACGGGTGAACTAATGGCGAGGTTTGCTTCAGGTAAAGATGCTTACGGAATATCCGACCGGTCTGGTTTTAGATACCGACTGGTCGAGATGGTTACAGAATGGAATGGTTCTAAAGTAGGCAGAGACGAGTACGAAGCAAAACACCCGCAGCTAGAGCCGATTCGTGTTGGGCCGGATCCGCAGGCCATCCATGATCCACGTCCCGATCAACGCACCGAGGTTGGGGTTGCAAGATTGTTGCCGGCTAACCCATTTTTGTCGAGTTCTTCGGGAAGTGCAGTAATCACAGTGGTGGAGCCTTCGCATGGACGCACAAGCGGAGATACTGTAAGGTTCCGAAAAGTGGAGTCTTTTGATGGCTTTTCAAAAACTACCTTGGAGAGTTCCAGTGGGTATACGATTACTGTCACGGATTCTAACCTTTACACCTTTTCGGTGTCGTCCGGCACCGCCACCACGGGTAATCAACGCGGGGGTGGTGAAAATGCGACTGCCGGGCCGGTGACGTTGGAGAAGTAGATGGCGTTTACATTTGCACAGTTAAAAACTGCCATACAGGAATACACGGAAAACACGGAAACTACATTTGTGTCGAACGTGGATGATTTCATCCGTGCGGCAGAGGATCGAATCTTCTACCTCGTTGATCTTGAGTATTTCCGCAAAAACGCCACGAGTGCGGTAACGCAGAATGATCCATTCTTGTCATTGCCGACAGACTTTCTGGCATCTTTTTCGTTGTCCATAACGAACAGTAGCTCGAAAGAATTTCTGTTACAGAAAGACGTTAACTTCATTCAAGAGTACAACCCCAACTCGGCCACGACGGGCACGCCCAGGTATTATGCTAGGTTTGACACTGATAATATCATCTTGGCTCCGACTCCCGATAGTAATTACGTTTGTGAGTTTCATTACTTCTATCGGCCCGCGTCTCTTACAGCGGGCGCCGACAGCGGAACGACCTGGTTGAGCACAAACGCTCCAAATGCCTTGCTTTACGGCTCCTTGTACGAGGCGTATATTTACATGAAGGGTGAGCCGGACATGCTTCAAATGTATGAGAAGCAGTTTACTGAAGCACTCTCGCGACTGAAGGACTTGGGAGAGGCAAGAGAAAACGCAGACGCCTATCGCAGGGGTTTGCCGGAACGGCCTCGGACATAAGGAGTAGAAGATGGCTACATCCAACGCAGCAACAAACTACCTAGAGCGGAGGTTGTTGCATTTTATATTCAAGAACAACTCTTTGAGTTTTTCTTCGCCGGGTGACAGCATCTATGTCGGTCTGGCAACTGCGGTATCTGCGGCAGAGACAGGTTCGGTAACGGAAGCTGACTTTACAAATTATGCGAGGGTGCAGGTTACGGCGTCTAACTGGACCACGATTGGCTCTGACTCTACCGACACACAGACGGCGACAAACGCTGCTAACATCGACTTCGCAGCGGCAGGAACTACTACTGCCGACACGATCACTCATGCGTTTATTGCCGACGCCTCGTCTGGCGGAAACATTTTGTTTGTCGGTGCGCTTGATGCCAGCAGAACGATTGACGATGGCGACATCTTCCGCATCAACGCAGGGAACCTCACGTTTGAGATAAAGTAAAATGGCACTGGTACTCAAGGATCGCGTCAAAGAGACGACCACTACCACCGGCACTGGCACTTATACATTGGCCGGTGCCGTTACTGGTTTTGAAGCATTCTCGTCAGTTGGCAACAGCAACACGACGTATTACGCCTGCACGGATGGCACCGACTTTGAGGTTGGTATTGGCACCTACACATCTAGTGGCACCACTCTAGCTCGTACAACGATCCTTCAGTCAAGTAACAGCGACAGTGCGGTTAGCTGGAGTTCCGGCACCAAGACAATCTTTTGCGCCCAGCCAGCAGAGAAGGCTGTGTTCCTTGATGCAAGTGGTAATATCATAGCGGCCAACGGCAGCGCACTTACCGCGTTGAACGCTAGTAACCTTGCCAGCGGCACCGTAGCCAACGCTAGACTGGACCAGCAGCTACAGGATGTGGCTGGCCTTGCTGTTACAAACGGTAACTTCATCGTTGGAGACGGCAGCAACTTTGTAGCAGAGTCTGGCGCGACAGCTAGAACCAGCCTGGGCCTTGGTACAGCGGCGGTACTGGATACGGGCATATCCAACACAAACATCCCGAAGTTCACATCAGGTGTGGCGGATGACGACTTTCTTCGTGTTGACGGCACGGCCATTGAAGGTCGTTCTGCTGCTGAAGTTCTGTCAGATATTGGTGGTCAGGCCAGCTTGACGTTCGGCATATCGAACACCAATGCGGTCAAGATCGACAGCAGTTCTGTTGCTGATGATGAATACGCTAGGTTTACGGCAAGCGGATTAGAAAGCCGATCAACTAGCGAGGTGCTGTCTGACATCGGCGGACAGGCCAGCCTTACTTTCGGCATCAGCAATACCAACGCGGTTAAGATTGATAGTGCATCTGTGGCAGACGATGAGTTCGCACGATTTACTGCAAACGGTCTTGAAAGCCGAAGCGCGTCGGAGGTTTTATCAGATATTGGTGCAACAACAGCAGCCCTTGCTGCCGACGAGGCTACGGCCCTTGCAATCGCGCTGGGGTGATGGAGATTTAGATGGCTAATACATTCAAAGTAATTACACGGGATGTTGCACCTAATGCTTCTGGTACACCAGAGACTTTGTACACAGTGCAAACTGGTAGCACCGTTGTTGTTCTTGGCTTGACGCTTGCCAACGTCCATACATCGCAAGTGACCGGCACGGTGCAGCTTGTCAGCACTACGACACAGACAAGTCAAACGCAGAACACAACGGCGCACATTGTGAAGGACATACCGATACCCGTGGGTTCGACGGTAGAGATCATGGCGGGCAACAAGTTGATACTGAATGTTGGAGACATCATAAAGATAGACGCCTCTGTCGCGGACAAGGTTTCTGTCACCATGAGCTACATGGAGATCACCTAATGCCCTACATTGGTCAGCAGACAGCCGACAACTTTCAAAGCACGGTAGCGGTTCAACGATTCAACGGTGATGGCAGCGACACTACGTTCACCCTGACCACTGCTGTATCCTCTGTCCAAGATGTCCTTGTGTCTGTTGACGGTGTTGTTCAGGACACTGCGGCATACACCATTCCTGACGGCACTACGCTGACATTCACTGCTGCCCCGTCGAGTGGCACTGGCAATATCTTTGTGAATTACCTTGCACCGCAAGGCGCAACGATCACACCAGCCGATCAGAACAAGGGCAACTTCAAGGGCGGTGGCCTGTTCCGTACCAACGCACAGTCACTTACGGCAGACACAACCATCCTTGCAACTGAAAACGCAAACGTGACAGGCCCGTTCACTGTAGCCAGTGGCGTGACCCTGACCGTTGAAAGCGGCGGGACATTGGTGACGCTATGAGTACATTAAAAGCAGATACCATTCAGAGCACAGGCGGTGGTGCGGCTACGCTGACTAAGCAAGCGGCAGCGAAAGTATATGGTTTTTATAATCAAGCGACTGGCGAAAGTTTTTCTGTAGCAACCAACACGTTAGGCCCAGATTCATTAAATGTTGCATCCGTCACTGACGCAGCAACTGGCAATCCTTATGTAAACTTTACGAACGCAATGTCTGTCATTTCTTTTAGTCCTTCTGGCCTATCTGAAGGCCAAAACAACACGTTGAATGAGATGGATGCGGAAGGCTCACCTACTACTTCTAGGCTTGTCATGCGGCACACGGACTCTGACAGCAATACAGATGTAGACAGGTTTTTAAGTTTTCAAGTTCACGGAGACCTCGCATGAGTGAAGTAAAGACAAACAAAATTAGCAGCCTTGCGAGTAACAACGACATCACCCTCGACCCTGATGGCACGGGCGATGTGATTGTTGCGTCGGGTAATGTCGGCATTGGGACTAGCACCGTTGACAGCGCATTACACATTGAACAGGACGCCAGTGGGGTAACCGAAACATCTGGTTCGACGCTGAAAATCCACAACACGAACAGTAGCGGTCGCAGCAAAATTAGTCTGCACAATAGCGCAGAGACGGCTAGTGGCTCGATCTATTACGACACGGACTCAGGCGGGTTGGCCTTACAGGGCGACACAGGGGCGATTGTTGCGATCCATACTGGTGGCAACAATGAAAGGCTCAGGGTGGATACCAGCGGCAGGGTCTGTATCGGCGGCACCAACCCATCGCAAAAGTTTGTTGTGACAAATGCCGGTGCTAACAACATTATAATGTCTGAAAACAGCAGCGCATCCATTCAAATGTTTATGCAAGCGCAAAGCAGCGTTGGTGTTGTTGGTACACTTACAAACCACAACTTGGATTTCCTACAAAACAACACCATTCGTGCGAGATTCGACACAAACGGCGATTTGATGATAGGAAAAACCACATCATCGTTTAGCACAAAGGGATTTTTTCTTAATGTAGACCCCGGACAGCTAGACATTACTTGCAACGGGAACAACCCTCTTCGCCTTAACAGATTGGCAAGTGATGGGATTCTCACCTCTTATCAACAGGCTGGTAGCGAAGAAGGCACAGTTTCTGTTTCTGGCACCACCGTTTCATATAATGGTGGACATCTGTCACGTTGGTCGCGCCTTACTAGCGGAAATAAAGACACAAGCATCGTCAAGGGAACAGTGATGACTAACCTTGACCAGATGGTTGTGTGGACACACGCCGCTACAGACGATGAGGCTGAATGGACTGAAGACAACGAACAGCTTAATTGTATGGCTGTATCATCGGTCGAGGGTGACGCAAACGTAGCTGGTGTATTTGTCAACTGGGATGATAGAGATAGCTACAACGACATGAACATAGCAATGACCGGGGATATGGTCATTCGTATTGCCGGCGGCACGACTGTAGCGCGAGGCGACTTGCTGATGTCGGCAGGGGACGGCACTGCCAAGCCGCAGGACGATGACATTGTTCGCAGCAAGACTATTGCAAAGGTCACATCGACCACAAAGTCACATACTTATGACGACGGTTCGTACCTCGTACCGTGTGTCTTGATGGCGTGTTAAGGAGTAGATATGCCTAGCTTCGGTACACTCAAAGCAGATACCCTGACGCACTCGACTGCGGGTTCGGTGACTACCGATAATGTGGTGAATGGTAGTGCCAAAGCGTTTTCACACTTTGATGGAACTTCAGACACGATTAAAAAATCATTTAATCAAAGTTCCCTTACTGATGTTGGCACAGGTCAATACAAACAAACCTACACCAATGCCCTGTCAGATGCTCATCAGGTTGTTACCACAAATGGTGCTAGAGATAGTGACCAGCAAGTTACCAACAGGTTTGGTGATAATGCGACAACGCACCATCAAGTAAATAGTTTGGCTAACGGAACAGCAACTAGACAAGATACTAACACAGCCATGTCTGTGGCGCTGGGAGACCTTGCATGACAGTGACCCCAGAGTTTCAAGGCACACATCTATGGGACAGGCTCTGCTGGGCCAAAGAGAACCTTGAGGGTGTGCAGTCAGACTACCGTGTCGTGTACGAGGACAGCCTAGACGAGTGCGCTAAGATATTGGTGCCTGACCCCAACTGGATGGCCTGTGCATTGCAGGGCGGTATCCTGCCACCTGTCGAAGTTTATTGGGAACTAGCAAAGGACGAGGCCGAAGAGGGCTTCACGAAGCACACTCGTGGCTACCTGCTGCACAACACCAAGCCTGTCGATGCGATGACAGAGGAACAGGCGATTGAGTACCTGATTATGAAAGACGTGCCACAGTCCGTATGGAGGGCGTGGAACGAGGGCAACAAACCGAAGATGGTTATCTGCCACAAAGAACAGCTTCCCGGCACACGTGAGTGGCGCAATGCTTGGAAGATTACTGAAGAACTTGGCGTCACAGATTTAGCAGCCTAGAAGGAGAAACCTAATGGCAACAACATACATCGTAGATAAGGACGGGAATCAGATTGATGCCTCTACGGCTACCGTTCCTTCTGACCGTCACTTTCGTGGTGCATGGTCATTGAGTGGCAGCGTCATCTCCGAAGACATGACAGCAGCCAAAACAATCTTCAAGGACAAAATCCGTGAGGTACGTGCGCCACTGCTTGAGGCAGAAGACGTAGTGTACATGAAGGCACTTGAGGCTGGTGACAGTGATGCACAGGCTGCATCTGTGACCAAGAAGAATGCCCTGCGTAATGCGCCAGCGGCATCTGCAATCACTAACGCTGCTGACATTGCAGCACTCAAGGCAGCTTGGGATACAAGCGTACTTGGCGACAGCCCTTACGCATAAGGAACATAGGCAATGGCATTAACTAAGGTTGGCAAAGAAGGCATTACTGGCATTTCCAATTCTAGTAATGCCAACGCCATCACGATTGATAGTTCAGAAAATGTGGGCATCGGCACCACGTCACCGACTTATCAAGCGACAGTGTTTGGAAGTAGTCAAAGCACTGTTGAAATTGAATCCGGTTCTGACACTGGTGAAAGCCGGTTGTATTTTACTGACCCTAGTGCCACCGGTATAGGCGCAGTCGAATACCATCATAACGGCAACACGATGCGTTTCACTGTAAATAACACTGAACGTATGCGTCTTTTGTCCGGCGGTGGCCTCAAGTGCAACGGTGACACCGCAGCGGCTAATGCGCTGGATGATTATGAGGAGGGTACGTTTACTCCGACAATTGCAGGCACAAGTACGGCTGGGACTGCCACTTACGCAAGGCAAGCTGGTGTCTATACAAAAATTGGAAGACAAGTTTTCTACGCCATAGACATTATCTACTCTTCTGGCACTGGCACGGGAAATTTAAAAATTGCAGGGCTTCCATTTGCGTCAAGCAGCAGTTCAATGATCAAAAATAGCACCATTAGCGCATACACCATAGCTTTAGCCGCAAACAACTATCCAATAGTTGGTATTAGCCTTAATACCACAGATATTTTTGTTTCTCAGCTTCCTGTTGGAGGCGGCAGTGTCAGTTCTGTCCCATATGATGCCGCTGGACAAATTGTTGTGACTGGACACTATTTCGTCTAATCCCAGCCCGCAACGGCTAAAAACTACGAACCTAAACCTGTTACGTCTGGAGGACGTTCCTAATCATGGCTCTAACTAAAGAAACCGTTGTTGACAAAATTGAAGTACTGGAAAGCAACGCCATCCAAGTGCGTTCTGCTATCCGAGTGCTTGAGGATGGCGAAGTGCTCTCCTCGTCTTATCACCGCCATGTGCTGCAGCCTGGCGATGACCTGAGCAATGAAGATGCCAAGGTGGTGGCGATTGCTAATGCTGCGTGGGCTTGATTAACCTTCTTCACTACCAACCTTCCCGAACGGTAACAATCAGCCAATAAATCGGCAAACATCTAACTTTCATCCTGAACGGGAACATCCAATTGAGGCACTCCAATGCGGGTGCCTTCCCTTTTTCTTTTCACCCTAAAAACACACTTTTTAACCATGACCACTTTTACTTGGAAAATCGCACAACTCGAACGTGAAACCGTTGATGGTTTCGTCTATACCGCTCACTACACCGTTGATGCAGAAGACGGTACCTATCGTTCGGGTGCTTATGGCTCTGTTGGCTTTGAGCGTCCCGATAACCTGATTCCTTATGCTGACCTTACCGAAGATATTGTTGTTGGTTGGGTCAAAGATGCTTTGGGTGCTGACAAAGTTACTGAAGTTGAAGCTGCTCTTCAAGCACAACTTGATGAACAAGCCGCTCCTACCAAAGCAACCGGTCTTCCTTGGTAATTTTTAACCATGAGTATCAACCTTTTTGACGTTATCAAGAACTACAAAGGGTTGCCTCATCAATTCAAAGCCGTGCAGGAACTAGAACAACTACTAGGTCCTGCCGGTCTTTCTGATGATGCCACGTGGGTCTCTACATGGCGCAATGGACCCGTCCAACCCGATACACATAATAACTCTTGGGAAGGCATCAGAGCTGCAGCAGCCACCGCTGGTGCTAAGTTTCCCGAAGTAGTAGCTGCACAATGGGCTCTTGAGTCAGCATTTGGTA
>BCSF01000030.1_pt1 | contig 58908 bp, 51 predicted proteins | sample 1016431 | NCBI WGS metagenome assembly BCSF01 (sample SAMD00045685;SAMD00045686;SAMD00045687;SAMD00045688;SAMD00045689;SAMD00045690;SAMD00045691;SAMD00045692;SAMD00045684;SAMD00045690;SAMD00045691;SAMD00045692;SAMD00045684;SAMD00045685;SAMD00045686;SAMD00045687;SAMD00045688;SAMD00045689, study... | reverse complement strand
CAGTATCAGCAGCCGCATCAGCCAATGAAGCCGCTATACTTACAAACTCAGCAGCTATAGTATCTGCGAACTCAAGAATCGATACAGTATCAGCAGCTGCTTCAGCTAATGAAGCCGCTATACTTACAAATTCAGCAGCTATAGTATCTGCGAACTCAAGAATCAATACAGTATCGTCAGCAGCATCAGCGAATCAAGCAGCTATACTTACAAATTCAGCAAAGATTGTAGTAGCAAACGCAAGAATTGATTCTGTATCCGCAGAACTTGTATCTACTGCATCATCTTTAAATACAAGAATCGATACCAACTCAGCAGCGATTGTAGCAGCAAACTCAAGAATCGACACCAACTCGTCAGAGATTGCCGCTCTTTACACCAACCCTGTATTGATTGATGTAAAAAATACTCATACAGGCACAGTCACAAAAGGTACACCTGTGTTTGTTTCTGGAAGTGTAGGTGCAAGCGGTAGACTCGAAGTACAGCCAGCAGATTCTTCAAACTCATCAAAAATGCCTGCAGTTGGTCTGCTCGCTCAAGACCTAGATCAAAACGCAGAAGGTCGAGTAGTAGTAACAGGTATGTTAAATGGTTTTAATACAAATAGTATTGATGGAGCTGTTGCAGGAGATGACAATGATTCCGGTAAAACAATTTATGTAAAATCTGGTGGAGGACTAACAGTTACTCGTCCTACAAGCTCAGCTGTATATATACAAAATATGGGTAAAGTTGGTAGAGACCATGATAGTTCTGGTAATTTAATTGTTTCTTCAATCATGCGCTCAAATGATGTACCGAATCTTCCAGATGGTACTTTCTGGCTTGGAAACTCCGGTGCAATTCCTACATCATTCTCTTCAGAATTGCAAACCAAGTTAGCTTCAGGAAGCTTTTCCGCAGAGCTAACTGCATTAAGAGGTGATGTATCAGGCACTACTATAAATATGATATCTATGTCATCTACAACCATGACAATAGGCGAAAGGCTAAATACTTTACAAGACATAAATATTCATCCAGGTACTGTCGGACAAATTTTTCTACACTATGGAGATCATATAGCGGCAAGTAATTATGAGACTCAAAGACTGCACACTACTGCAGAAGGAATTCATGTTGGTGATAACCTAACAGGTTCTTATACCGCAGGTGATCAACAAAATAACCAAGACACTGGCTTTGGGTTTGTTGTAGGTCAGAGAATTGATAATCTTGGACACAACAATGTTGCATTTGGACAAGATCACAACCTTAGAGCTAACTCAATTAATATGTTTGCTCAAGGTTACGAAGTAGAAACATCAGGCTTTGTAAAGCAATGTATGGGCATAGGTTCTCATATTAAATTTACTGGGCCGGCTTCTACCACTTATAGAGAGGGTGCTTTTGGCGGTGGACAGTATGTAGAAGTAGGAGGAAGCTTTTCTTTTGCTTGGGGAGAAGGATTCTCGCTTAATACCAGACTTAAGGCAACCGGTGCTCGATCAATATCTTTAGGATACGCAACGCAAGCAACCGGAACCAACTCTATAGCAATGGGAAATTATAGTGAAGCAACACAAACAGGGGCTGTAGCAATAGGATATCGAGTAGCTAGCACCTGGCATCCTGCTGCCACAGCATCTAGAGCGATTGCTATAGGCGGCAGCAAAGCTTACGGAACAGACTCGGTAGCTATAGGAACATATAATACAAATTATGGTACATCAAGTTCCGTAACTTTGGGGCAGAGTAATGTAGTACAAACTACTGCCGCTACAGGTATAGCAATTGGTCATGGAAACACGGTATACGGGGACAAATCAGCAGCTATAGGTTCTTCTTGTTTTGTAGGAGAAGAAATAGGCTCTGTAGCGTTGGGTCTCTATTCCAAAGCCCCTCAAAGATCTCTAGACACAAACGGTGACGGTACTCCAGATGAGTTCCCTTCTTTTGGAGACGGTCAAGTTGTAGTAGGTTCGTATAACGATAATCATAAGGAACATGCTAGTGCAGATTATGCTAATGATTTTGTAGCTCCTCTACACTTTTCTGTAGGTACAGGAGTTAATGGTAGTAGATATACTTCAATGTCAGTAGGCCCTAAAAGCCCTAGCGCATCTTCTTTAGGCTCTTCTGCTACAGGACAAGCAGGTTTCTGCGGTATTATTATGGAAGCATTGAAAGACAGTCCAAGCTACACAGATTCAGAAGCAAGTTCAGCAAGCAGCCACGTTCCTATCGGAGGTTTGTATAGAACCGGTAATATTGTAAAAATACGAGTAGATTAATTTAAGGAGAATCTAATGGCAATCACAAAAACTATTAAAGTTGCATCAGCGAATATCGCGTTTAATACTAAAAGCGATGCAAGAGCCGATGCTTCTATACAAGTAAAGCTTAGAGAGACTTGGGATGATCCAAATGATGACTCTTTACCTCTAAGCACTACTAAAACAACCAATATAACAAATAGTACAGACGTATCAGGATATCCTCAGTTTGTACAAGATCTAGCCGCATGGCTCTGGAGTAGTTAATGGCAATTACAAAAACAACAAATTTAATAAGCATACAGGTAGTTCCTCACGAGCTAGAAGATGGAGCCCCTATTGTAACAGTTGTATTAGAGGATGTCTGGGATGATCCAGATGATGATCAACTACCTATAATAAAACGAAGAGAAATTACAAGAGGACGTGCAGAACCTCTTATAGATTTAATTCCTCGTACACCGGTAGACGACCTTCCTCAGCTCGCACAAGATATTTGCAATCTTGTGTGGTGGTATGATTAGTACTCTCGAAAATACTTCTTGACAACTTTGCTCAATTCTGGTATAGTGGTCGTATTAAAAATTAACCAAAACTTATAGGCTACACATGAAATTAAGGTATTTACTACTTCTCTGCTTACCTTTAACGGCACTAGCCGCAGAGGATACAATAATCACAGAGTCGACTTCTACTAGTGATGTAAACACTACTACTAAATTAGAGTCGCCACCCCCGTCAGCAATTACGCCGACGATGAATATATCCAACTCCGATCTCTGTACTGTCGGGGTTGCAGGTGCGGTACAAACCCAGATACTTGGTATTAGCATGGGTACAACTGTACGAGACATGAATTGTGAAAAATTAAAGAATGCGAAGACTTTATACGATATGGGTATGAAAGTCGCTGCTGTGTCCATCATGTGTCAAGACGAGCGTGTATTTGATGCAATGATGAATGCAGGAACTCCTTGTCCATACGATGGACTTATCGGAGATGCGGCAAAAGCAGCATGGCTATCAAATTCACAAGATACTCCAGAAGAGATACTAATCGAGGAGGAGATAGATGAGAAAACAAAACAAACTCTCATGGGCGTTGGCAGCATCTTTGCTCTGCTCGCACTCCTACTCATTTGAGACAGTCTACGGACAGTCTAATGTAAATGCCTATAACTGGGCAATGCAAAATGTACTGCCACAACAGGCAGGATTAACAATTTCACATATTGTGTATAAGTACACAGTAGAAAAAGAAACACAAGATGCGATGTTGGTGCATGTTCAAAATGAAAATGCAGTCAACGGAGGTTATATCTTTCGATCAACGGACGATTGGACAGGGCAGCCGGCCAATACTGTTAAAAAGATAAAGCCAGCATCGCAACTTCCCATAGAATACTGGGGACCGGGCTCAATCGAAGTTGAGGGCAAAGGAGAGGTTATAGAGCCTTCAGTGATCTATAACTGGCAATACGAACCTTGCTTCGATCCTCAGTCCGATCCAGAATGCCCGGGTTATATGATACCGTATAACTTGGAAGATATTATACCCGTAGTCTCTGATCCTTTAGAAGAGCAATATGTACAGGATCAGCTACAACGACAAGCAGAGCTTGATGAAGAGGAAGAATACGAAAGAAAGGAACGCCTTAAGAAGAATAAACGTGATGTAGAAAAACTCCTCGGCGGTATTAATACACAACTTATGACAGACATGGCTTTAGCAGCCGAAACTGCATATTTTAGTGTAAACCTGTTTCCAACTTCATACTATGATGTCATTGATGGCGGAACGTATGAAGATGTCGTGCAACTAAATGATGCAGAGTTGCCTGACAACAAAGCTGGAAGAAGAGTGAACTACACTCAACAAAAACTGCATGAAGAAATGATACAATCACAATATGATAATTGATTATCAAGAGTGTTTCGACACTTAAGAGATTATACTATGAAGAAATCTTTGTTAGCAGTCGGACTTCTACTTTCAGGCGCGACTTTTGCAAACGTACCTATTACAGGTTCTGTAGCATCAAAATGCGTAATTAATGTAGATACTCCCGGCGTTTATGGTAACCCCTCTGCTAGCGTACTAAGCACTGACCCTTCAGACGGTGGTGTTGTACCTGTAGTTCGTTACGATATTATCAGCGCAGAGCTTTATACGGCTAAAATCAGCTATCCTGACGAATTTACAAGCAGTCCTTCTCTGAATGACGTTGTAAATTGGACGGGCAGTGTAACGGTAAGCCAAACTTCAGACGAATCTATGGCATCTTTTGAAACAAATAAAGTAGAGTATAATAATACTACTGAATATGATTTAGATGTACAAGGAAGTGTGTGGTTTGAAATAACTTCTCAAGCAGATTATGGTTATGATAAATCTTTCCCTGGGGGAGATTATCAAGCAACTGTAACTGCGGAGTGCATTGCACAATAATGCGCTTTTGGGTTGTATTACTTGGTGTGTTGGCTCATGGCTCTTTATCGGGCCATGAGCTAACGCCCACTTATCCTGAATTAAAAACATCTTATATTTCAGGAGTTCTAAAAGCAGAAATGCATCTCTTCAACAGTCGAAAGGACATCAACTATTATCAGGTATCAGTTTATGATGAAAACTGGAAGCCTGTCAAATTTGCTACGGAAAGCAAAATTATTCAAATGGATTATCTAGATCATAAAGATATAGAAGTCTATGTTCGCGAAAAAGATAAAGAAAAAGCACACTATATTTGTACTAAATCAAAAATTCTCAAAGGTGAGAAAGTACCCACTTTACTAGCATCGAGGATTTGTTCAAAAATTAAATAAGAGGCAACCGTGAAAAAACTAGTTTTATTGGCACTCGCATTGAGTCATATGGCGTGGGGACAAGGATCACTGAATCTGAACATCCCTCAATCGTCTCAAACTCATGCTACCGATAAAATTAGAGCAGGCAACGTTGATTGTCAGAATGCTATAGGTTCTTCTACGAACTTAGAGTTTGGAGTAGTTGGTATCATTGAGCAAGGTCAAGAACCTTATAGTACTCAAGTTCAAACATTCGATGATCCAGAATATCGAGACGTAGGAGTATACGCTCGCATAAATATTCCTATCGGTGGACCAAGAGAACGCATCAACTGTAACACGCTGTATCAGTTGGAGCTAACGAAGAAACGTTTAGAAGTAGAGAAGCTACAACGTGAGGTTCAGCAATTACGTGAGCTTCAATTCACAGACGATGTTGAGGGAAAATAAAAAATGGCAGAAGTAGAAATTGCAGGGATGACATTCAAAGGCGGGAAGATGGCGATAATATTAACAGCCCTCTCTACCCTAGGCGGTGCTAGCTGGGCTGGTTTCGAGTTTTACAAAGATTATATGGATATGAAAGAAATTGTCCAAAATATTGATGTAGACGCTATCGAAGCACGAAATACTCAGATAGAGCAAAAACTAGATGATGCGATTGAATATACACGAGACATCAAGTCAGGACTACGAGACGATATTTTAAGTATTGAGAAACAAACAGATCGTGTAGAGGATAAAGCGCGTACTATGGAAGAAAGAGTACGAGACATGATTGACAAAGCAAGTGAGCGATTCGAAAGCAGACGCGACTCTTTAATCTCTGACAATAACAGAGAGCTAAAAGAACTAGAAAAACGACTCAACGATAAGATACAAAAAGCACTGGATAATCCACTTGCAGATTAGACCTGAGAAAAATATCTCTTGACAATATAACTTTAAATTTGTATAATACGAGACATGGCAAAAGAACTCACGACAATTTCACCTGAAGGACTGGAGATAGCAAACAGTTATCTGCAGTTTGGCAATATTCGCGGCGTATGCGACTATCTTCAAGTACCAGAACAACAGGTAGTTGAGGTACTAAATAAGCGAGAAGTGAAAAAGTATATTGATACTGTTTACTTAGATCTCGGTTATCGCAACAAAAATAATATTGCTAGTGTACTTGACGAGATGATTGCAGCTAAACTAGAAGAAGCCCAGGAATCTGGAGTTTATTCTAGTAAAGATTTGGCAGACCTATTACAGATGGCGCATAAAATGCGTATGGACGAAATTAAAGCACAGGCCGACCTCGAGAAAGCCCAAAGCAGTAACATAAAGAACCAAACAAATGTACAGATTAATGAAGCTGTTCCATTTGGTCAGGGAAATTATGGTAAACTGATGGAGAAACTTTTAAAAGATGGAACAGAATAATAGAATAACTGACCTGGAAAAAGGTCTGTATGCACATGAAGTCCAATGCGAAGAGCGTTGGAAAACGTGTTTTCAACGTTTAGAAGATGTTGAGACTGCCCTTAATCGTATAGAAGGTAGAATGATGGGCATAGGTGGAACAGTTATTGTGTTCCTGGCGGGTGTTATTGTAACACTAATCACCCAATTAGGATAAGATTATGAGCGTATTTTTAAAAAGAGGTAAATGGTGGGGTCGGAAACCAAGTGGAGAGTGTAAACGTTTTGAGACAGAAGCAGAAGCGTATGCTTTCACAGGAGAAGAAGCTCCTAAAAAATCACGACCGGCACCAAAAAGCAGACCGGCTCCTAAGCCAAAGAAAGTAAAGAAATTTACTTTGGGAGAGGCAGATGCCACGCAAGAAGAGAGTAACACGGAGGAAGAAAGCAGCAGCGAAGAAACCAGTACCTACGAACAAGAGACTGTATTCTTCGGTAAAAGCTATGGTAAAAAGAAAATTTAAGGTCTATCCTTCAGCTTATGCAAATGCGTTTTTAGTAAAGGAATATAAACGCAGGGGCGGTAAATACCGCATGGGGAGAAAGTGATGCCATATCATTCTGGAAAAAAGAAACGTAAAAAAGGGAAGAAAAAACGTAAAGCAGCTCCCAAAGGCTACCATTATATGCCAAACGGTAAATTAATGAAAGACTCCGCGCACAAAGGTAGAAAAACACGTAGGAGAAAGTAATGGCTAAACCAAGAGGAGGCCTTACTAAGTGGTTTAAAGAAAACTGGGTAGACATTTCTCGACCTAAAAAAGGTGGTGGATATGAGAAATGCGGAAGAAAAAAAGCAAAATCTAAAAAATACCCAAAATGTGTTCCAGCTTCTAAAGCAGCTAGAATGACTCCCGCACAGCGCAGGTCAGCTATAAGCAGAAAACGTAAAGCAGGCAATCCTGGTGGTAAACCTACCATGGTTAAGACTTTCGTTAAAAAGTCAAGAAAGACTAGAATGAGACGAAAGAAGAGATAGACTATGCCACGTAAAAGAAAAAGTACTGGACGTAAAAAAGATCCTCGTCTTGCAAGAGCAAGAGTTAAAGGCTACAACAAGCCTCGCCGTACTCCAAATCATCCGAAGAAGTCACATATTGTTGTGGCAAAAGTAGGGAGTAAGATTAAAACTATTCGCTTCGGCCAGCAGGGAGCTAAAACGGCAGGGAAGCCGAAGGCCGGAGAGTCTGAAAGAATGAAGAAAAAACGCGCATCCTTCAAAGCAAGACACAGAAGGAATATCGCAAAGGGTAAGATGTCAGCAGCTTACTGGGCGGATAAAGTAAAATGGTAGAAGAAACTAAAACTGTAGAAGGATTAGAGGGCGCTGATCTAAACGGCGATGGACACATAAGCAAGGAAGAGCTTGATTTGCACTTAGAATTTAAGCGCAAAGAAATGGAAGACGCGGACGCAATGCGAGACGCTCAAAGAAATATGGCATGGTTCGCTTTAGGAGGAATGCTACTATACCCCTTCGCAGTAGTGGTTGCAGAACTAATAGGTCTGGACAACGCATCAAAAGTACTTGGAGATATGGCTCCGACCTATTTTGTTTCTGTAGCAGCAATCGTAGCCGCATTTTACGGCAAAGAAGCATTATCAGGTAAAAAATAATGGAATTTATAATTGATTTAGCAGTAACATTTTGGCAGTGGACAGTAGTAATTGCAGTAATTGCAGTAAGCTACATAATTAATAAATTAGACAAACCAGATCTAAAAAGAGTGGGTTTTGAGTTTACAGATATGCCCAAAATGCAACCAGTACCTATTGCAACAGCAAGTAAAGGTTTCTGGGGAGCTATTTGGATGTGGATAACAGGCACACGCCAATGGAAAATAGTAGAAGATTTTCATTATAGTTTAGACGGTGTAGGATATAAAATTCCTGCAGGCTTTCAGTTTGACGGCGCATCGGTTCCCAAGTTTCTTGCGACCTTCCTGTCGCCTGTAGGAGTTCTATTAATGGGTGGTTTAGTACATGACTATGGCTATAAGTATGCTACTCTTATGACAAAAGACGGTAAAAATATCGGATATCGTGACCAAAAATATATGGATGGTCTTTTTCGAGATATTTGTATTGAAGTAAACGGCTTCTACGCACTTAACTACTTAGCATATTGGGCATTGCGCCTAGCGGGTTTTGTAGCTTGGAATGGACATAAAAAACGAGGTACACAACTTGAAGTATCTAAGTAAATTATTAAAACAACGTACATCCTGGGATGGGATTGTACTCATTGGAATTTGTGGATCAGTCATATTATTAGGAGGTTTAGCAAAACTACTAGCATGGGTTGGTCTTGGTTATGGAATTTGGACACTACTAAAAGACGAATAATATGGCAGTTGAAATAAGTCGGAAAGATATACTTTCCGACGAAATAGTTGAATTAAAATCTGAGGCAAGGTTTCTAAAACTTCCAATAAATCCGTACTTGAATTTATTGAATGTCAAACCTCTACCATCACAGGTAGCAATTATTAATGCAATTAATAATCCTAAGTACCGTTTTGTCTCTGCCGCAGTCTCCAGACGACAAGGCAAAACGTATATAGCTAACATTATTGGACAGCTCGTGTCCTTAGTGCCAGGCTCGAATATTCTAATCATGTCTCCCAACTACTCCTTGTCTCAGATTTCTTTTGACCTACAAAGAAATTTAATAAAACACTTTGACTTAGAAGTTACAAAAGATAATGCAAAAGATAAAGTTATAGAAATTTCAAACGGTTCCACAGTACGAATGGGTTCTGTGAATCAGGTAGATTCTTGTGTGGGTCGTTCTTACGATTTAATCATATTTGATGAGGCTGCTCTTGCAGATGGAAAGGATGCTTTCAATGTCGCACTACGTCCCACACTTGATAAAGACAATTCTAAAGCCATATTTATTTCTACTCCCCGTGGGCGCAATAACTGGTTTTCTGAGTTTTTCTATAGAGGATTCTCCGACGACTTCCCTGAATGGTGTAGTATCCGTGCAACTTATAAAGATAACCCAAGAATGAGTGAGTCCGATATATCGGAAGCACGAAAATCAATGTCAGAGGCAGAATTTAAACAAGAATATGAAGCAGACTTTAACACCTACGAAGGGCAAATCTGGAAATTTAACTTTGAAACACAAGTTAAAGACTTCAGTCAACTCGACACTAGTAAAATGGATGTCTTCGCGGGGTTGGATGTCGGCTACAAAGACCCAACAGCCATGTGTGTTATTGCGTACGATTGGGATAGAGAACAATACTATCTGGTGGACGAATACTTCAATTCTGAAAGAACTACTGAACAACACGCTGCCGAGATACAATCGCTCATTGATCGCTGGGATATTGATTACATTTATATTGACAGCGCAGCTCAACAAACAAGGTTTGATCTCGCGCAGAACTACGATATTTCCACCATCAACGCGAAGAAGTCCGTACTTGACGGAATTGGACATGTGTCAGGGATTATCGATAATGACTACCTCTTTGTTGACCAAGAAGCCAAAGAGTCATTAACTTGTCTTGATGCTTATCAGTGGGACCCAAATCCTAATCTTATGAAAGAGAAACCTAAACACAACATGGCATCTCACATGGCAGATGCGTTGCGCTACGCGTTATACTCGTTTCAAATCTCAAATGTATCCTTTTAATGATACCAGCTCAAAAATAATGTTTGACAAGTTAGCTCAAAGTCGATATAATTCTTTAGATAAAAATTAAGGAACCAAAGGAAAATGCCTAAGTTAAAACGTGATTATGTAAAGTATGTTCGAGATAAGGCAAAGTCCAAGTATAAGAAGGGTTCCTCTTGCAGAATTTGCGGTGCAACAGAGCAGTTAGATTTTCACCATTTTTACAGTCTAACACCTTTGTTGAACAAGTGGTTAAAAGACAACAACCACAATCCTGAGTACATACAAGCACTCCGGGAAGATTTTATAGAAGAACATCATGCTGAGCTATATGACCACACAGTTACATTGTGTCATTCTCATCACTTAAAACTTCACTCAATTTATGGTAAAGACCCTGCGCTAACTACAGCAAAAAAGCAGATGCGATGGGTAGAGATTCAAAGAGAAAAACATGGCTTGGTATAATAATTTATTTGGTAGAAAACCTGTCGATCTTGAGGAGAAATTGAATCCTGCTCAACAGTATTTCGACCATGATATTGAACCAACACGAGAGAATTTTACCAGTTACGAAGCAGCTTATGAGCAGCTAGAAATTGTAAATCGCGGAGTAAACTTAATTGTAGATGATGCAGCAGCCATCCCTACTTCAGTTCTACCTCCAGCAACCGGTGTAAGAGGTGTTGTAAAAGGCGTAAAACGTTCAAGAGTTGAGTTATTACTTAATAAAGAACCAAATCCTTTCCAAGACATTAGCACTTTTCGTCGTAACTTAATTACTGATTTTTTACTTGATGGAAATATTTTTATCTACTACGATGGCGCTCACCTGTACCATCTGCCAGCAAATAAAATGTATATCCACACTAGTAAAGATACTTATATTGAAAAGTTTACGTTCAATGAAACTGTAGATTACAGTCCAGACGAAATTATTCATATTAAAGATAATTCGTTTTACTCTATCTACAGAGGTATCTCACGTTTGAAGCCTGCGCTTCGTACAATGGTACTTATGAAAAATATGCGAGAGTTTCAGGATAACTTCTTTAAGAATGGAGCTATTCCTGGTTTAGTGCTTAAATCACCGAACACTCTTTCAGAAAAAATTAAAGAACGTATGATGCAATCATGGCAAGCACGATACAAGCCAAATGCAGGTGGTAGACGTCCACTTATTCTTGATGGTGGTATTGAAGTTGATAAACTATCAAACACAAGTTTTCGAGACCTAGACTTCCAAGAAGCGATTGCAGAAAACGAAAAGATTATTTTAAAAGCATTGGGTATTCCACCAATCTTACTAGATTCAGGTAACAATGCTAACATTCGACCTAACATGAGAATGTATTATTTAGAGACTATACTACCTATAGTTCGAAAACTAAACTACGGTTTAGAAAGATATTTTGGATTTGAAATATCTGAAGATATTACAGATATTCCAGCGTTGCAGCCAGAGTTAAGAGATGCAGCAGCTTATTACACTTCACTAGTAAACGGAGGCATTATTACTCCGGCAGAAGCAAGAGAAAGATTAGGCTTTGAAACTATTGAAGGAACTGAAGAAATCCGTGTCCCAGCAAACATCGCAGGTTCAGCAGCAAATCCTAGCGAAGGTGGACGCCCAACAGAGGAAGCAGAGGATTGAGAAAAGATAGATTAAAAGATAAATTGCTAAATGATATAGCAATGTTTTTACTGGAAAAAGGCAAGCCCCTCACAGAAATGGAGTATAAAAAAGCAGGAGCAGTTCCTGTAAGGCTTGCAACAGTAAATAAGTTTTTTGGTAGATGGTGTAACGTATTAAATTATATTGAACATGATTTACCAGATGTGTGGGCGCAGATTACAGCTCCCCCAAAGCCCGTAGCACCAAAGGTACAGTTAAAGCCTAAGAAGTATGAAACAAAGGTGATGACGCCCAAAGTCTCGGTTAAAAAGGAAATAGAAGATGAAAAAGATCTTTAATTTAACATCTACTTTCAAATCTCACGAAGTCGAAGATGGCTCTGTGATGATTCGTGGTATGGCAAGTACTGCAGACTTTGATCGCGCGGGCGACTCAATCTCAGCAGAGGCTTGGCAGAAAGGTGGATTATCAAATTTTGAGAAAAATCCAATTATCTTGTTTAATCATGACTATGATAAACCTATTGGTCGAGCTACTGGATTGAAAGCCGGTCCAGATGGCTTGGAGCTTGAAGCAAAAATTAGTAAGGCTGCGCCTGCAAACGTAGCGCAACTTGTTAAAGACGGCGTACTTGGAGCCTTTTCCGTTGGTTTCCGGGTCAAGGACGCTGATTATTTAGAGGAAACTGACGGACTAAAGATTAAGGACGCTGAGCTGTTTGAGGTATCTGTTGTATCGGTACCATGCAATCAATCAGCTACTTTTTCGCTCGCGAAATCATTTGACTCAGTAGAAGAGTATAATGAATTCAAAAAAACTTTCACAAATCGTGTAGATCTAGCCGGTCAGTCTCTGGCTAAGGAAGAAGTGAATACTTCTAGCATAGCTAGTGATACACCGGTAAGCGCGGAGGAAAAATCCGTGGATCAGGAGATCAAGATGGATAATCAAAACATCGACTTGGAAGCTTTTGCAAAACAAGTAGCAGAAGACACTGCTGCTAAGATTGCTATGAAGCAAGCCGAGCAAAAAGCAGCTGAAGAGGCAAAAGCTAAAGCAGCTCAGGAAGCTGAAGAAGCGAAAGCTTTGGAAGCGGAATCAATCAAAACTGTAATCAACTCAGGTGTTGAAAGCGGTGTTGAAAAACTTATGAGCGACGTTGAAGCTAAGCTATCTGAAAAAGATGCTAAAATCGACGAAGTAATCGGTTCTTTCAAGAAAGAGCTTGAAGAAAAATCAGCAGAGCTTGAAGCTATGCGTAAAAGCAAGCGTCAATTCTCTGACCGTAAAGAAAGTGGTGATCTTTCTAAGTTTGGCGAAGAGTTTATGCATGCTAAACTTCTAGGTACTATTACTAACAAAGGTTGGAACACTGACTATGCTCAAGGTTTGTTTGAGAAAGCAGGTATTGACTTTACTAACAGTAACCCAGCAAACCTAGGTCTTGACCAAGAAGTTTCTAATCAAATCGAGAAGAAAATTCAGGACGAGCTAAAGCTTGCTACTCTTTTCCGTGAAATCACTGTAAATGGTAAGCAAACTGTACTACCTGTACAACCAGATGGCGTAGGTGCAGAGTGGGCAAACACTTACACCTCAGGACGTCTGTCTAGCACATCTGCTTCTGCCTCTGCATATAACGCTGAGCAAGTAGTAATGACAGCACAAAAGTTAGTATCTACTACTTTCCTAGATAATGATACTGACGAAGAAGTGTTGATCAACTTGATGCCAATGGTAACAGAAGCTATCTCACGTGCTCACGCTCGTAAAGTTGAGCAAATGGTAATTGACGGTGCTGGTGGTTCTGGTATTAATGGTCTTCATGACGTAGCTACAACTGCTACTACTGGTGCAGGCACTAACTTGACCGCTTCTACTATTCTAGCAGCTCGTGGTCAAATGGGCCGCTTTGGTATCAACCCAAGCGATCTTACTATCGTTGTAAGCCAGGATGGTTACTATGATCTATTGAACGATCCTAACTTCCAGACTCTGGATGAAGTAGGTAGTGATCTAGCTGCTCGAGTAACTGGTACTATTGGTGCGCTATACGGTTCACAAGTAGTTGTTTCTGAAGAGCTTGACTACGCTGACTCAACTTCAGCTACAGCGGCAACTATCGTATATAACCGTGGTTTCGTAATTCCACGTCTACGTGGCGTGAATGTAGAGCAGGATTATGAAGTACTTAACCAACGTCGTGTGTTGGTAGCTTCACAATCTCTCGGCTTCACGAGTATCTACGGTACGAGCACTAACGCAGCTGTTCGAGTTCGATTCGACTAATAGCAGTACTTTTAAACTTCGGGGAGGTTCGCCTCCCCCAAGTTTTTACTAATGGACTTATAGAATATGACAAGTTTAGTAACTTTAAATGAATATAAAATTAATGAAGGCATCAATAGCGTAAAAGATGATGAACGCATTGAAGCCTTAATTCTTTCTGTAAGTCAATTAGTAAAAACTTATTGTGGAAATAGCATAGTAGATTATTATACTTCAGCAAAAGTAGAAGAGTTTTCAATTTCTTGGGGAACAAATCTAGTACAGCTGACAGAGAGTCCTGTAAATTCAGTTACTGGTATTCAATATAGAGATGGTTTCGATCAATCCTATATAACATTACCTACAACAGAGTATTTCTTAGAAAAATCTACTGATAGCATTTATAGAGTTACAACTTCAGGAATAGCCAAGAACTGGCCTTTAGGACCTGGCTCTGTAAAAGTAACTTATACAGCAGGGTATGAAAGTACACCAGCAGATTTAAAATTAGCGGTGTTTGATTTAATTACCTACTATTTGAAAGATGAACACAAAGCTCGTCAAACATTAGCAGGTGCAAGTATTCAAAATCAAGCATCATCAAGTCAGCGTGATAACGTAGCGTTCCCTGACCATATTAAAAGAGTCTTGGATCTGTATAAAACTTTCTAATGAGTAGACAGAAGCTAAAAGGCTTTTTAGAAAAACTCGAAAAAGAGATGTATAGGAGAGATCCTACATATCGTAGAGAAGCTGATAAAAGAGAGATGACTTTCTTTTATAATCCAAAAAAACTGGCAGACGAACTACAAAAAGAATTTGCTTTTAGAGGATTATTAGAAGTTTTTGGAAAGAAAGATGTAACTAATTTTATAGCTACAGGTGCGGCAAATATATTAGCAGATTGTAGAACTCAGGCAAAGAAATTTAAAGCTACTCGAGGGGTTCTAATTAGAAGCAATCAATACGCGATTAAAGTAACACTAGCTGTAGAAAAGAACCCTAAAACAGATAAAAACTTTAGTAACTTTAATAAATTAAAAACGTTATATAAAGATTCTCTTAATAAGTTTGTAATGGATTTAAATGAGTTTTTGAAAAAGAATCATGCAACAAAACTGACAAAAACTCAAGCAGGTTATTACGATAAAGATAAAAAAGAATATATAAGAAAAGTTATTAACACAGACAAAGAAATCGAGTACGGATCAGATCTTATAGAAGCAGGTCACTTAGAAGGCGAGGGTATTGCGGAAAGTAGAGCAAGAGATGCAATAGATAAGGCAATCAATGAAAGCTATACTTCGGCAGCAAATAAAGAAGTATTAGAAAGTAATATGGATGCTCTCGGTATAGATATGGGCTTTATACGGGACGATACAACAGATAAGCATACCATATATGCACAAAGTCGTGTTGAAAACCAACAAACTGGTTTTTTATCTGGAGATGAGAAACGAAAGTTTGCGAAAAATTTACGAAAAGCTATTGAAAGATTGGAACAGTCAACCCCAATCAAAGGACTAAAGGGTTCAGATTCTATAGAAGAGTTAAAAGTTAAACAAGCTACTCATGCAATTATGAAAGAGTATGAAGCAAAACCTAACATTAAAACTAGTCCTAAAACAAAAAAGCCAAAATTAACAAAAAGACAGGCTGTTAGTGAAGGAAACACTAAAAAATCCATAAAAACAAATAGTACTATAGCAAAAACTAAAGTAGCTAAAGCAGGGTTAAGAAAAAGAAAGCCAAAGAAACGAAAAGGCCCTTCATCTTCTCCCTTACACCTTATAGGTATTATAAATAAAGAGCTACCTAATACTGTTAGAAAGAATATGGGACCCCCGGCTCTAGAAAATGTAACAGGTAGATTTGCAGAAAGCGTAAGAGTTACAGATATTACAACAACAAGAAAAGGTTTTCCAAGTATTGGATATACTTACGCTAAAAACCCTTATCAGGTGTTTGAACAAGGAACAGGTAGACCGGGATGGGCAAGCCCTGAAAGAGACCCCCGGGCAATTATTGACAAGTCTATTCGAGAGATAGCAGCACAGTTTGCAATGGGCAGATTCTATACTAGGAGACAGTAATGGCAACAAGAGACTATACAACAAGACGTTTAGGCATAGTTGAAGCTCTTGTTGATAAACTAAAAGATATAAATGGCACAGGCGCATTTTTAACAGATTTAAGCGAAAATGTGTCTCCTCGTTTAAAGTTTTGGGACGAGGTAGAAGAATTTCCAGCAGTACATCTAAATGCAGGTTCAGAAAGCAGGGAATATCAAGGGAGCGGATATAAAGATCGCTTTCTAAACATAACAGTTAGATGTTATGTACAGGACGAGGATGCTGTCGTAGCATTGGATGAGCTTTTAGAAGATGTAGAGACAGTCCTCGAAAATAACTCAAGATTAGCGTATAAGGATCGTACAGGTACGACTCAATACACTCAACAAATCACTATCGTAAGTATTGATACTGACGAAGGTGTGTTAGAGCCTTTAGGAGTAGGAGAACTATTAATAGAGGTTCGATACTAGAAAATACTGGTAAGAACAAATGTTCAATTCCAAGTCTTTTCAAGAAACATAGGAGAAAACTATGGCAGATTCATTATTTTTTAGCAGAGATACGAGAGTCTTTGTCCGTTTAACCGATCAGGATGCTCTTTGGGAAATACCTGTACTAGATGGATTCTCTTTTTCTCAAGCTACCAACGCTTCGGAGGTATCCATCAATGAGATGGCTGATGCGAGTGGAACGAGTCGAAGAGCGCGTCAAATGTTCAATGATTCTTTTGCACCTGCAGAGTGGTCATTCTCAACGTATGCAAGACCTTTTTACGATGAGGGTAACTCTCTAGATCAGTCGGTAGAGCAAGTACTATGGTCTTTGATCGCAGGACAGCCTCACTATACTTCTCAGAGCTTTAAATCTCAGTCATCGGGTGGTACAGCATATATTGCTCAAGACGGTGCTTTGCAAAAAATTGACTTTGATCAGTCAAATAAGACAACTCTAGGTACCGCTGACATTTGGTTCTTGATGGGTGATAGCTCTGATAATGCTACTTCAAATAGTAGATTAACCGCCTATAAAATAGAAGGTTGTGTAGTAAATGAAGCAACTTTTGATTTTGATCTAGACGGTATTGCTACTATTAACTGGGCAGGTTTCGGAAGCATCATCAAAGAAGTAAACGCGTATTCACAGGATGCAGCTCCTACAGGTGCTACTGCAGGAGATGATTTATGGGTTAAGATAACCTCACCCGCATACAGCGCTTCTTCCGTACAAGTTTCATTGTCCTCCAACATGGCAGCTAGTAACGGAGCACTGCTTCCAATAGTTGCAGGTATAGATAACGATGATAACTATATTAGAAATAGACTATCATACTTATCAGCTTCTTCACAAGCTACTGGAGGCACGGCAACTCTTACACTTACCGGAGGTAGTATCAATATTAATAATAATATTACTTTTGTTACTCCAGAGACTCTAGGCGTTGTAAATCAGCCTTTAGGTCATGTAACAGGTACGAGAACCGTAGGTGGTTCAGTAACTTGCTATCTAAACGGAGAAGCGGGTTCAAGTGCAGATTTGTTTGCTGATTTGATAGGTGCTACTACCACGATCACAAATGTATTTAATTTAACTTTCTCAATCGGCGGGGGTATTGCCGAAGGCGTCCCAGCAGTACAATTTGAGATGGGCAGCTGTCACTTAGAGCTTCCTACTCATAATATTGAAGATGTTATATCTCTTGAAACTACTTTCCACGCTCTCCCAACCTCGATGGCAGAGACAGACGAGCTAATTATTAGCTACGCAGGATAAGGAGATTACTAATGTCATTATTTTTTAGCAGAGATACAAAAGTTTTCTTAAAACAGGGAACTAATGTATTTGAAATTCCAGTGCTAGATGGATACTCCTTTTCTCAAGGAACTAATACTAGCGAAGTAACATTGAATGAAGCTAGAGAAAGTTCTGCTTCTACTAAGAGTCGCAGAAGTCGCAGAATGTTTAACGACTCTCTTGCTCCTGCAGAATGGTCTTTCTCCACTTATGTACGTCCTATTAAATCAGGTAATGATACAGGAGATTGGGAAGACGCTTTCAATGAGAACAGAGGTCATGCAATCGAAGAAGCACTGTGGGCAAACTTTGTAGCAAAAAATAGCTTGTCAGCAGCTACTGCTTCGCAGGCATCTAATTGGGCAGATGGTGTTACATCAGCTTCTAGCTCTACTGTTATTGACTTTACAGGTTCTGAAGTTTCTGAACTTGGTACTTTTGAATTATTCTTCAAAATTGGTACTGGCAAGACTTATAAAATTACTAAGTGTTGTGTAAATGAAGCTTCTATTGAATTTGATATTGATGGTATTGCTACTATTAATTGGAGCGGCTTTGGGGGTCAAATCTCAGAAGATACTGCACCTACTGCTACAATTTACGAAGATCTTACGGAAACAGGAAACTTTATTCGTAATCGTTTAACCTCTCTTGCAATTACAGCAGCAGACACTACTACGTTCCCTGGAGCAAACAGTAACGGTGTTTATAATGTTGTTCTTACAGGCGGAAGTATTACATTTACTAATAATATTACTTTCCTAACTCCTGAAACTCTGGGTAAAGTAGATAAGCCTTTGGGTCACGTAACAGGTGCACGAAATGTTTCAGGTAACTTTACTTGTTACTTAGACTCTACAAGCGATGGCGATAGTGATGATCTATTCACAGCTCTTGCAGCGGCAGATACTCTTGTCACTAATGACTTTACCTTGAACTTTTCAGTAGGCGGCTCAAGCACACCAAGCTTGGGAATCAACCTACCTCAGTGTCATTTAGAAATTCCTACTCACAGCATTGAAGACGTTATTTCACTTGAAGTAAACTTCCACGGTCTGTCCACTAGTATTGATCCGACAGCTAGTGGTGGTTCGGCTGATGATTTGGAAGCCAAGCTAACTTACACTGCATCATAGGTTACAAAAAATATTTCTTGACATTTATGGTCTTTTCGACTATACTATGAAATAGAAAATCGAAACAGGGGGTGATTTTCACCCCCTTTTTTATTCCACAAACTTTAAAGGATAATTATAATATGACTGCAACACCCGTTTCTTTAGCGAGTCTAATGACTCCAAGTAAAACAGTTAGCATAGACTTCCCTGGATATACGGGCATGAAAGTCCTACTATGCTACTTAGCAAGAGAAGAATTAGTAAAACTACGCAAAAAGTGCGTAACCACTAAATTTAGTAAAAAAACTCGTCAACCCGAAGAAGTATTAGAAGAAGAAAAGTTTTTAACCGAGTATTGTAAAGCAGTAATCAAAGGATGGTCAGGCTTAAAATATCGTTACTTAGAAGAGCTTCTATTGGTAGATGTATCGGCTCTAGACCCTGAAGAAGAACTGCCTTTTACTCATGAGAATGCAGAACTTTTAATGAAAAACTCTACTGACTTTGATACTTGGGTAACAGAGACTGTGAGTGATTTGGAAAATTTTACTGGGAACAAGTAGCTGAAATCAAGCGGCTACTTGAACGCTATGTAAGAGAATCCGATTCTATAGACGTAGATAAATATCTTCAAATCTGCGAACAACTAGGTCAAGAGCCAGATCCCGATAAGATGCCGCTAAACCCCTCGGATTTCCCCGTAGAGGTTCAAGTGGCATTTTTTATATTCCAGTTTTTAGAGGATGAATGGGATGGAATGTCAGGAAGCTACTTAGGGAAAAAATGGGGCAATATAGAATACTTTTTCAATCTATACAATGTATCCGAACCTAAAACAATTATCTATATTATGAAGCTATATGAAGGCGCAATAGTAGATTATAGAGCACAGAAAGCAGAGAAAAAGCGCAAAGCGGAGGAAAGAAAACAATCCGCAGGCAGTGGACAGAAGTTCACTCATAATGTAAAAGGCTAATGGCAAAGAATAGAATCGAGATAGATGTAGAAGTAGATGATAAGGGCAAAACTAAAAAGTTAGGTCTTGAATCTAAAAAAGCAGCTAAAGGTTTAGACGATGTAGGCAAAGGTGCCCGTACCGCAGATAGAAACCTTAAAGGAGCTGCCCAAGCATCTTCAAACTCTACTAAAAACTTTTCTAAAATGGCACAAGGCACTGGAGGCCTTGTAGCCGCCTATGCAACTCTTGCAGCTAACATCTTTGCTATATCTGCCGCATATGGCTTTCTTAAAAGAGCTGGCGATGTTGCCGCTCTAACACGAGGACAAGAAGCCTATGCTATGAAAACAGGTAAGTCAATGAAACTATTGACAGACCGTATTCAAGAAGCTACAGGTGGAATACTATCTTTTAACGACGCCTCTCAAGCTGCTGCAATCGGTCAAGCAGCGGGCTTATCAAACGATCAACTTACAGGTCTTGCTAGAGTTGCTAAAAATGCTTCTGTGGCTTTAGGTCGAGACTTGACAGACTCTTTCAACCGACTTACTCGCGGTGCAATCAAAGCAGAACCAGAACTACTTGACGAACTTGGTATTATTATTCGTCTTGATAAAGTTACAAAAGACTACTCAAGAACACTTGGCAAGAATGCAGATGACTTAACACAATTTGAAAAATCGCAAGCAGTGGTAAATGCTGTACTTGCTCAAGGTGTGGAAAAATTTGATGAAGTAGGACAGAATGTAAACCAGGTTGCTAGACTTGGAAAAGGATTTAGTGACTTGGTAAAAGGGATCGGAGAGTTTATTGACCCTCTATCCAGTTTCTTGTCGGGAGCACTTGCAAATAATATTCATGGACTTGCGGCAGCTTTCAGTGTGTTAGGTCTTTCTATCGGTAAAGCACTTATGCCAGCAATGCCAGCAATGGCAGGTGTAAGTGAAATGGCAGAAGGTGCTAGCCAGAGACTTGCAGGTGTTGCAGGTACGGGCCCAACGGCTGATAAAATTAGAGAAGGTGATTTCGGAAAGGGTACTATCTCTGCAATCGAAAGAGCTTCTAAGTCATCTACCTCTACTGTTCTTGATCTAAGTAAAGCAAACAGACAACAGGTCACCAGAGATTTATTAATTATTAAGGCACACCACCAAGCTACTCTAGCAGCCAATGAAACAGGTGTGAAAAAATGGTACCTAACCTGGAAAGCAAACCTTGCAGCTTTACAGGCAGAACATGGTAAAACAATGGGCTTATTAAAAGCTGGTACTGCTACCTTCGTATCGGGTGTGAACAAACTTTTAAGTGCTGTTGCATTTATTGGTATGTTATATACTGCGATTACTCTCGTAAAAGAATTGATGAATGCTTTAAAAGATGACAGAATTAAAGAGATAGAACAAAACGCAAAGTTACTACAAGAAAGATTTGAGGGACAAAATAAAGAAGTCCGCAAACTTATGAGAGGTTTTGAAGAAGCAAACTCTCCAATGGAGACTTTGGTAAAACAAGCTAATATTCTTTCTAATTTCTCTTTCAGTGGTTTTGAAGGATTAACAAAAACTCTAGGAGAAGCAAAACAAACAGTAGAAACTATAGTAACGGGTCCAGGCCAAGCTGTAACTTTTATATCAAAAGATTTGCCAGATCAAAATAGAGAAGTTACTGATTCTATGGTAGAAATGTTTGAAAGTGTTAAGCTTCAATCAACAGCTTTTGCAGAGTTCGGTTTAAAATCTACTGAAGCCAGTACTAAAGTAGAGCAAGGCATTATCAAGATGTCAAGACCTCTTGATGTATTATCTGGAAAAATTCCTTCTACTGCAGAAGAGTACAATGCAGCTTTAACACTACTTCAAGAAGGTTTCGAAGGACTAATCGCAGATGCTCAAAAACTAAACCCAATTCTTGCAGCACAAGCACAAGCAGTAAAAGCTATTTCTCAGTCTGCAGAAGGCTTTCAGAAATTTAGAGAGAGTTTAAGACAAACTTCTTCACAATTTAGCCAGTTCCTAGATTTTAACAAGCAGTTTACAGACCAGTTATCCACCCTTTCTTTTAGCGGAACAGCACAAGAGTTCTTTGTAGGTATGGCAGAAGGTAGTCAGGATGGGGCTACAAAACTAGCAGCTTTTGCAGATGCATTAGGCATGACTACAGAAGAAGCCGGAAAGCTAACACGCTTAGAACTTATTACTAAGTTTCAAGAGCAGGCGAAAGCTATACGAGCACAAGAGTTTGCAATTACAAGAAAACAAGTACAAACTGATATACTTTTAACAAATGCAGTTAGAGGTAGAAGTGCCTTGCAAGTTGCGGAAATGAATAGATTAGCCGCAGTTCAAAAAGTAAAAAATCAAATACTAGCTGTTGAAAATCAGATGAAGTTTTTAAACGATTTAGGAGTTACTACTGATGATACAAGAATGCAGCAAGAGCAAGATAAATTAGATCTTCTTAATGCTCAGTTACTTACTGCACAACAATTGGCAGACGAGTCAGAAAGACAAGTAATTGCAGCGAAAAACGCAATGGAAGGTACAGCAAAAACAGAAATTGCAGATCTTATTAAAGGAAATAAGAGTAGTATCGGAGATGCAATGAAAGCGATTGCTAAATCAGCAGTTGATGCAGTAGCGGATAATCTTGCAGAACGTGCAGCAAAAGCAATGACTGACTTCTTATTTGGTAGCCCTGATAAGGCTCTAGAAGTAGAGCTGCAAGCGAATACTGCAGCATTGAATGCTAATACTCAAGCACTTGGAGGCACTCCTGCCGCAGGAGGAGGAGCACCTTCAGCACTGGGCAATGGTTTTATTAGCAGTGCCAGAGATTCAATTAAAGGTTTCTTTACTATGCCTGAAAAGCAAAAGATAGGTCCACAAATCGGAAGCGGTACCACAGGTTTAGGCACTATGACAGGAACTGGAACTATAACTTCTCCAACTACAGGAGGGGCTATAAGTGTTGACGAAATTGTAACAACAGCAAAAGGCGGAGCAGGCGAAGGTAACCTAAAAGCACTATTTCAAGGATTTACCGCAAATTTACAAGAAATTTTTTCGGGAGACACTCCTTTCTTAGAAGGTTTAGGTAACCTATTTAAAGATATGGGTACAGACTTCAAAGGTATCTTTAGTGGATTAGGTGATACGCTTGGGGGTCTATTTGGTGATGGTGGATTCTTAAAAGATATGCTTGGAGGTATTGGAGGCTTCTTTGGTTTTGGAGGCGGAGGTGCAGCCGCAAGTGGAGGAATCTTTGCAGGAGGAAGTAAGTTATCTGGATACGCAGCGGGTGGTATTGCTTCTGGATCAACTGGAGGATATCCTGCCATACTTCACGGTACTGAGGCAGTTGTTCCTCTACCAAATAATAAAAAGATACCTGTAGAGATGAAAAATGGTGGAGAGCAAAACAACAATATTACTGTAAATGTTGCTTCGGATGGAGGCATGAGTACACAAGGAAATACGGGTGGAGTAGACCAAGAGAGACTAGGTAGAGCTATCGCCTCAGCAGTTAAAACAGAACTACAGAATCAAAAGAGATCGGGCGGAATGCTTAATCCATACGGAGCATCATAATGGCACTAGGATTTGTACTTGAAAATAATGTCGGAATGCCGGACAACCACAGAGTAGTACCGGATAAAAATATGACTCGTAATGTAACCCCTGCAGTACGTACAATTAGCTTTGGAGACGGATACGAGCAAAGAATAAAAGAAGGAATCAATAGTTTGAGAGAAGAATATTCTGTAGCTTTCAGTAATAGAGAAAGAGCAGAAATAGATGCTATTGTAGAGACTTTTAACATTAGAGCGGGTGTTACAAAATTTGACTTTACTATTCCGTCAACAAGCCAAGATACTGCTGGTACTGCGGCAGAGAATACTATAAAAGTTGTTTGTACTACGTGGAGCCAAACATATGTACAAGATGACTTTTTTGCGTGCAATGCAACATTTAAAAGAGTATATGAAAGCTAATGACAAATATAATTGCTACAGATTTACACTCTCAAGAAGTCCTAAGCGGAGTTCTAGATCTATATGTTTTAGAGTTTGGGGATAGTAATTCTCAAAGAGCTTATTTTCACCCTGGAGTAGATGGAAGTTTGGGAGAAGTAAGTTTTCGAGATTTTGACGGAAACTATAATTTAAGAGATTACACTCCTCTACCTATGCAGATGAGAGGGGTAGAAGTTACTGGTGATGGTGCTCCTGCAAGACCCACACTGACGGTTGCAAATGTCCTAACTAATTTTAGAACAGAGTTGGGCGATGTAAAGGCAGATGATATTGTAGGCGCACGATTAACTAGAAGAAGAACTTTAGAAAAGTATTTAAATACGGGAGCTTATCAAAGTCATCCTCCAACAGAGTTTCCAAGAGAGACTTATGTTATTGACCGGATAAAAGACGAAAATAGTTTATCTATAACTTATGAGTTAGCAAGCCCTTTCGATCTTAGCAACATACAACTACCTAGAAGAATAGTTGTAGGTAAATATTGTAGTTGGGTTTACAGAGGACTTGATTCCTCCTTTACTAGTTCTGATAAATTGTGTGGTGCTTGTAATTGGAACCCTAATCGAGGCGGGGCTAAAAGAGCTTATTTCAACGAATATAATGAACCTATAATACAGGCATTTACACCAGTGTCCTGGGATGCTCAAACGGCTTTTGACGTAAATGATTTTGTAAGCTATAATAGTATTAGCTATAGATGCGAGCTTGCTAATACAGGACAAAATCCAGAAACACTAGACTCACCCTACTGGACTAAAATTCATCTTACACGCGTTTGGTCCACACAACAAAATAATTTTAATTTTACAGAAGGAGACTATGTAGAGCACGCTAATACAGTATGGAAATGTACTCAAGACCATCAAAAAACTAATGCTCGAGAACCTTCATATGTATCCCCTTATTGGACTATAGGTGATATTTGCCAGAAAACATTAGCAGCCTGTAAAAATCGATTTGAAGCAACTTTTGATTCATTTGGCAGAGCAAAAGCAGAGCATAATAATACAACAGTTTTACCTTTTGGAGCGTTCCCAGGAAGCGATAAATTTAGATGATTGAGTTTTTAGACGATATACAAAAACATTTTGAAAAAGAATACCCACGAGAAGGATGCGGACTATTAGGAGTAGTTAAAGGAAAACTAGAGTGGTTTCCTTGTAAAAATATTGCGAGAGGAGATAAGGAATTTGTTTTCGACTCTTCAGAGTATCTACAAATTGCCCAAAAAGCAGATATTATTGCAACCGTACATAGTCATCCAGACGCTAGTTGCGAACCTAGTAAATATGATATAAAATACTGTAATGCCACAGGTTTAAAGTACTACATATTTAGCTACCCTAGCATGGACTTGTACGAACTTGAGCCGGAAAACAAACAGAAAAATTTATATGGTCGCGAATATGAGTTTGGCACAAATGATTGCTTCGAAGCTGCTAGAGATTTCTACCTTGAAAAAGGTCTAGATATCCCAAATCGAATACCTTTTGAAGAGCACTGGTGGTTAAAAGATATAAATTACTTTTCAGAAGATTATATTAAAACATGGAACTTTTTTAAAGTTGATGATATGAAAGAAAATGATTTTATTACTTTTTCCGTAAACTCTCCGGTTCCAAACCATTGCGGAGTTTATCTAGGGGAAGATATTTTCTATCATCACGCAGTGAACAGACTTTCGTGTAAAGAAAGTCTATACCCCTTTTGGGCACCTTATATAACAGGAGTGTATAGATATGAACCGTAAAATTTATTTAGTCGGAGAATTGGGCAAAAAGTTTGGTCCAACACATAGTATATACGCAGAAACATTTGAAGATGTATTCAAATGTATAGATGCCAATAATGAAGGCTTCAGACACTATTTAGCAGAAGCACAGGCAAATAATCTAGATATATCTATATATGTAAATGAGGAAGAAGTTACAGACCGCAATGAAATACTTTTAGGTAGTATAGGAAAAGGTGATATAACTGTAGGTATAATTCCTGCAGGAGCAGGAGGGGATGGATTTTTAGAAACATTAATAGGTGCTGTTATGCTTGTTTTCATGCCACAGTTTGCCTCTCTTACAGCCACTCAAGCAAAGATAGCAAAATTTGTTTATACTACAGTAGCAACTAATTTAATGGCAACAGGTCTACAAAAAATGATGGCTCCAGACCCTGCTGAAGACGAAGATGAGCCTACTAACTATTTGTTTCAAGGCCCAGACTCAAATATTATTGAAGGAGATCCCGTTCCCGTTTTATACGGAGAGTTAATGATACCAGGACAACCTATAGGTATGTATAGCCAAACAGGCACTTCTTTATCAAACCCAGTACATAAAGTAGATACAGATGGAAACATTTTTGTTTCAAACGAAGGAGGTTAATAGATGTCTCTATCATCCCAAGATAAAAGACTAGCAGCGAGTAAAAACGTAATAGGTGGAGTTAGACAAAGTGCGGGTGCAGCTCAGCGCTCCAGAGTTATTCACAATACGGATTTATTATCAGAAGGCCCGATTCAAGGTTTAGTAAATGGACCTGCCAGTGTATACTTTGACGGAATGCCTTTAATGGAAGGGTCAGTAGCTGCTGCAAATAAGTCAGGGGGAGGTTCTGGTAGATACAGTACTCAACTTGAGGTAACTAATGGAGCAAAGAAAGGAACACTAAGTACTACTAGTGAGACAGACTTAGAACTTATTAATCAATTAACACACGAAAGATCTGTAAATGTTATTGCAGGACAAGGAAGTTTTGCAGTTACTGCCAGCTCAACTAATCTAGGTATATATGAAGCTTTGAGGCTTACCAAAACAGGCAATTTTGATGATGATGTAATAGCAAAATTTGAGGGAAATATACCTTATGAAGGTACGTTTCTAAGTAGTCAGATACCTGGACCTCAAGCATATAGTATTATTGCAGGTCAAGCGTTTAAAAGATTAAGTATAGGTACAAAAGTACAATATAAACACCTTTCGGGAGTAAATAATATTTCTGGATTAACCCATAATAGTTATTATTATGTGTATAAAAGGGGAGCTAATCTTTATCTTTTTGATACACGCGCTAATGCAATGAGGACTACTAAACCGGGTGTGAAAACTGGAAGTGACTGGAACGGTCGAATAAATTTTACTACTAATTCAAATAATTCTGCATCCGAGCATTCACTTAGCTGGGAGGCGGCTAATACAAATAGAAGTAATAAAAATGTGGTTGCTAGACTTAAAGGAAACGGATTAACAGGTTTTGAAGATGTAGAAGGAAGAATTTATTCTACCAACACAAATACCGCTATTTGGATTCCAGAGAATTATCAAGGAGTAAGAAGTCAATGCCCTCCGCCAGGCTCTTACACCTTAGAAGTAGATGCTCCAGTACGCTTATCAGTAACACAAAACGTAGAATTAACATCAGGAGTATCTCAAGGCGGTATCGCTTTAATGGGGGAAAGCACACAACAATATAGCCAAAGACAAGGCAGAACAACTACTTACTATAATGGTCCTCCCGAAGGTATACGGTATGGTTTTGGGCATCTAGCACCTAAACTACCTTTTGCAACAAACCAGACCTCTGCGACCTATAATCCAAACAACGATGTTATTGGGGTACAAAGTAGTATTAATAAAGCAACTACGTCAGGAAACCGTGGTTATACACTTATGGGATATTTTAAAGTACCTACTAGCGGTTTTTATGAGTGGAAAGTAAACTGTACAAGCTGGTCAATGTTGTGGGTAGGAGATCATGCCGCGGAAAATAGCAGTACTTTTAGACTTAAAGACAAACATGCAGCTGTAACTTGGCCCGATAAAAAACAAGGTCGAAGCGGTATTAAACGCGGTGTACATGAAATGATTACTCAATCAGCTCATTTTACTGCAGGCACTTATGTACCTATAAGAATTTGTCATTATGGTGGAGTAGGCTATAAACTTCAGTGGAGAAAGGTAGGAGGTAGTTTTAGTACAGATTTATCTCAACATTATTACTACCCTACTAATCGTAATTGGGTACACTTTAATAATGTTACTCTAAGAGACCCTTGGGATTATACTAGTGGAACTTATGGATTTGACATAGCAGAAGCCTATGTCGAAGGAGAGTCAAAAGAAGAGGTTCTAGAAGAGGGAAACGACAGAGCATTTCCTCATTTAACAAACTCAAATATAAAAAGTGCTTCTGTACACTTCAGAGTAGGAAAAAGATGGCAGAAGATTCTTCCAGGAAATGTAGCAGCAGCTTTATCTGTGCAGCCAGAGCCTTCAGAAGAATTAATTCAGCATGAAGATTGGGTAGTTGAAGATGATGACGAACCAGAGCATGCAGGGGCACAAGATACAGTACTACAAGCATCTTCAGCTATCGGACTAGGTTTAACGTCTGCACAAATACAAGAGGTTGATAGAGTACAAATAACTTTTGATTATCCAAATGGACTAGTTACAGAAGCTAAATCAAACGGAAACAAATCAAAGGCTCATGCAAAGTATGAAGTCTTTCTTCAACTAAAAAATCCTGGTGATCTAGATTTTGACTCTGAGATATATACACTTGCAAGTATGCTTAATCATTCAGGAGAAGAGAAAAACTCCTTAACTTTTGCTCACAATATAGAGATAGGAAGATTTCAGCCTTTTGATGATTTTAAAATTATAGTTCGTAGAATAACTACACATACAGGAAACGGATATATTAATGCTTCCGAGACAGAGATAGGCACCGAACATAAAGATTATAGAATTACAGCCACCTCACAAATAGGAATGTGTACTTCTTATCTTTTTGATAAGTTAAGTCATCCATATACTGCGCTTGCAAAAACTACATTTAACACTACATCATTTCAAGGAATGCCTTTAATAACGTATCACTTAAAAGGATTAAAAGTAAAAGTTCCTCATAATTATATTACAAGAGATGAAAGCCCTGTAGGTATAGCAAATTATAATAGAAACTCGTCAGGAGCAGATTCTGGTACTTATGTAAACTGGAATGGAACGTTTAGAGATGAAGCAGTATATACCAATAATCCTGCTTGGATTTTTTATGATATTATGACAAATAATAGATACGGTTTGGGAGACTTTATAGAAGCAAGTGACTTAGATAAATACGCCTTATATAAAGTAGCTAGATATTGCGACGAATTAGTAGATAATGGAATAGGCGGGAAAGAACCTCGATTTACTTGTAACTTGTATTTAACAAAACCGGTAGATTGCTATAAACTTTTAAAAGATATGGCTACAATATTTAGAGGACTTATATATTGGCATAATAGCAAAGTAACACCTGTGATAGACATGGAGAAAGATCCTATATATAATTTCTCAAAAGCTAATGTTTCAGGAGGCAATTTCAAGTACGAAACCACAGGTACTAAAACTAGATCTAATCAAGTTGTAGTTACTTGGAATAATCCGCAGAACTCTTTTAAACTCGAAGCTCTTTTAGTAGAAGATAGAGCAAACATAATAAAAACAGGTAAAGTGCTAACAGAGAAAGCTGTAGCTTTTGGATGTACTTCTGAAGCGCAAGCAAGAAGATACGGATACTGGAAACTGTGGACGGCAGCAAACCAAACCAGAGTAGTTTCTTTTGAAACTTCTATAGAAGGGAATTTTTTAGCCCCTGGGGATATTATTAATATTTCCGATGATATTACTTCTGCAAATAGAAAAAGACTTGCAGGTAGAGTTTCGGCGACTGCGGATCAGCCTTTGGGTACAGACTTATCTAGTACAATTCTACTAGATTCAGAAGTATTTTTAGACCCTGTAAATACTTATAAAATGTCAGTGCTCTTGCCTACAGGAGGCGCTTTATTGGCATCACATTCTAGTACTTCTGATTCTATAGAAATTATTGATTCTTTTGGTACTGCAAAGTCTTACTACCCAGGAGATTATATTAGAAATGCTTGGTTTTATGAAAACGGTACATATGTTTACGGGCAGATAGATACAGAAGAAAAAGCGGCAAATGCAAAAGCAACTAGTACTTCTACAACAGGGCTAATACTATCATGGTCTGAACACAGTGTTGTAGAAACTAGAGATATAACTTTACCCGGAGGTCATAGTGCGGCTACAGGCCTAAGTACTATAAATGTTTCAACAGGTTTCTCAGAGCCAACAACACGTGACTCTGTATGGGTAATAGAAGAAATAACACCAGAAGGGCAAGAAACTACTAATAGTGGTAAAATGTATAAAATTTTATCTCTGTCGCAAGGACAGAGTGGAGGAATAGCTATAACAGCAGTAGAGCATTATAATGAAAAATTTGACTCTATAGAAAATACAGGTAACTTCTTATCTCCGTTAGAGGTTGATATAGAAGGGTTCGAAGGCCCAAGACTGACATCAGGAATAGGTAGTTTAGAGATTGTTGAAGCTGAAACATCAGAAGGGCGAATACAAGTCCCCGCAACACCCACACCTCCCGTAGGTATTAAAGATTTATTCTTTAAGATAACATAAGGATTTAAATAAAATGGCAAAATCAGTTTTAGTTTCTTGGGACCATCCGCCCAACCCTAATGGAGGTATTCCTGACGGCATAGAAAAGTATGTTCTACGGACAGACTTTGGTGCTAGTTATGATACGGTTGAAGTAGATGCTATACAGAATACTTTTTTGTTTGAAAATATAGAACCCGGAATGTATAATGTAGAAATTATGTCCGTAAATAATGCAGGACAAAAATCTTCTACCTACTCTGAAAGTATAGAAATTCCTCCAGAACCTGCAAAAAGCGAGGTTACAACTACTATAGGTAATATTCCTATAGGAGGTACAATAAACTGTCCTACCTTTTTTAGAGGTACAGGTAATCAATTTGTGTTCTTTATTCAGCAGCATGATTGGACATTTAAATCTCCTGTGGCAGATTCTACTGCGGTTACTAATTTATCAGGGATTGAAGACACTTATAAACAGAGTCTTAGTAATTTACCAATAACTCCTAACCTACAATATAATCCTATAGCTGGCGGTATTATGCCAGATGCATACTATATACTACTTAGTCAAAATGACGCATTTGATAAAGTCCGACTTATAAGACTAGAAGACGGGTATGACGAGCCTTTTTGGTATGATGCAGGAAGTGGTGAAAAGAGTGCGATCAAAGGCACTTCAAACTCCTCATATGGGGTTGCACTTACAGGTACAATAACTGTTAAAGGTTCAAGGGTTGAAGGGCAAGGCACAGATTTTATTGGAGAGGTATTAGAAGGAGATGTCCTGTTTGCTACTTCTAGTAGCGAGGGGGATTATCTAGGAATAGTTCAAACAATTTATAGCGATCAACTATTAAAACTTGATAACACAGCCGGTCTAGCTGGAGAGGATCATACTTTTGGGAGAGTAAATCTTAGGACTGATAAATTACAGGACAGTATTATTGCGAGGGTGTTTAGAACAAGTGCAAGCGTGTTTGAGCATGAAATTTATACTACTCTTGATAATACTCTTACAGCTTCTTTATTACCTACATCTGAATCGTCAAACTTAATAGCACATTTTACTTTTGACACTATGATGAATAATAAAATCGCTGCTGTAAACAGAAAAGTATCTAACTTTGTAGCAGAGATTGTAGAGCCAACTAACACAACTGCAACAATCACAGATGAGTCCCCTGTAGGAAATGCTTTGCTACTAGATGGTACTCAATATCTTCGCGTTCTTAGAGATAATTTTGCATATAGACATACAAACAATGCTGGAGGTGATTTTTCTTTATGGTTTAGGTCAGATACTACTAGCGGACAAAATAATGCCTTAATTATTGGTCGAAAAGATCTATGGTCATTGACATTAGATCAGAGCTCTTCAGGAGACCAAACAATTGCTCTTCTAGATAATACTACCGGCAGTACCTTAATGAGTGCTTTGGTATCTCAAGGAGTATGGCATCAGGTAGCTTTAAGCACAGATAATTATACGGAAGCAGGAAAATATAAAGCATACTTATATGTAGACAGGGTACCTCTAGTATCTTTAGAAGAAACTAGTGCATTATTGCCAAACGATGCTTCGGAGCCAGAAGGGACATTGGTATCAAAACCTTTGACTGTAGGTGGATGGGCTTCTGGAAGTAATGCATTTGTAGGTGCGTTTACTGATTTATGGATAGCAAATAGTAGTTTTTCCGACTCTCAAATTGCTAGTTTTTGGTCTAGACAAGGTACTGAGGCTTCTTCGACCGGTCGACCTTTGAATATGGGCGAAGGCGTAAACTCTATACAAGTTAATGAAAATGGTATTATTGTTGGGGGAACGGATACGTCTGATTCTCCTTTCTCTGTAACCACAGAAGGTGCGGTAGATGCAACATCAGGAGAGATAGCAGGATGGAAACTTAGTGCTAGTTCTATTTATAGTGGAACCGCTCCTGAAACTGATGGATATTCTACAGGAGGGTTTACACTTCGTAAAACAGGTTCTATACATTCAAAGAATTTTTATATTGACAACGATGGAGACGCTTTCTTCAAAGGACAGGTTAGTGCTTCCTCTGGTCAAATAGGCGGCTGGCAAATACATACACAAGGTATTTATAGCTCTCTATTATCCTATGCAACTGGGTCTGATATACCTTCCAGCGGTTTCTTGGGTAATCCGGGTATTGTAATTCATAATCAGGGATCTATACATGCAAGAGACTTCTTCATAAACTCTGATGGTAGTTCGTCCTTTGCGGGCGATATTAGTGGTGCTACTGGTACATTTAGTGGTGGAGCTGGTGAAGGTACAATTACTGGAAACGAACTTCAAGACGGTTCAGTAAATGCAGATGAAATTGGAACCGAAGGTATTGCAGGCTATAATATTAGTCCTAGCGGAACTATCGCAGTATTTAGCCGAGATGGAGGAGGAAGTGTAATTCCTTCTAGCTACGCTGCACTTGATGGAGCTGATTCAGATTATAGAATATATGCAGGAAGTGATAATCCTAGAAGGGCACCTTTCAGAGTTACTAAAGCCGGTCAAGTAACTGCAGACAACTTACAACTATTTGATGCTAATAATAACATATATTTTGATTCTAATACTGGAGGATTTACGCCCTCAGCAATTAGTCAGTTTGCCAGAGATTTGTCAGCTCGTGTTAGTACTGCAACAGATCTGTTCACTGGAAATAAGGATAGTGCTGATGACTCTACATATCAAGAAGTGGTTCTTACAGCAAGTACAGAAGTTGTTACTAATATAGCTATTCCTACTACCAAAATGGCAAGTAGAGCTTCTGAAGAGTATTTTGGCAATCGAAGTAATCCGCTAGTTATAGATTTAGATGTTGCCACAATTGGAACAACAGGAACTACCAATTTAACTAGGCCTACAAATATTAAAAAGCCTAACGGAGATGCTTTAGATAGAGTTCTAAAGGTTGGAGAATTAGTACGTTTCAACTTAGAAAATACTAAAGCAGGTATGGCAATGACTTCTGTTTCTGGAGCGTTGAATGCTCTAACGGGTTCGGCTTTTTCATCTAATCACCCTATCTCAGGCCCTGCAAATATTAGTTATCTTCTTTTTGAAATTAGTGGAACAAGCACAGACTTTACATTTAGTATTTCGTCTGAACAGACCGCTAATATATCTATGGATGCGGAGGTTTCTGCAAATAACTCTGCGAAGCCAGATACAGAAACGGATGCAAGAGCAGATCTTCCAACAAGTATTACTTATGGACTAAATAGAAGTACTGTAAGCGCAGAACACGTAGCAAGTCTTACTCAAGTAGTAGCCCCTGTAACTGTAACAAGAGTAACTACGGGTACACCCACGGCTTCTCAGTTTTTAGCAAAAACTTTATCAAAAGATGTTGTAGATGTTGATACTATTCATTCAACTGTAGCGGTTGTTCCTGGAGGTGCTGTAAACGATGAAGGCTTTATCAAATCTGCTGATGATACAGAAACCTTAGACCCAGAAGATTACTTCTACCACTCTACTCTTACTTTTTCTGGAGGAGATAGTAACTTCTACCCTGAGAATAGACTGTTTACAATTACGTCGAATGATAATGACTTTATCCCTGCGGCAGGGGAAGGCGCAATAAGCCAGTCTGCTCAAAATACTACTATTCATGATTTAACTATTGGAGGTCAAGCGTTTACTCCCCATGCGACTACAATTACTCCGTTAGAGGTAAGTGGAAGTGCTGGTACAGTTACAATCGCAGGTAACTTACATGTTACAGGTACCCAAACTACTGTATCTCAACAAGATTTGACAATTTCTGATAAACATATTACATTAGCAGATGGAGCAACAACTGTCGGGGATGTTGATACCGCAGGTATAATTGTAGATAGATCTTCTATCTCAGGTATAGCTACTGATTCTTATATAGAGTGGAACGAAACTCCTGATGAATGGGAAATCTCAAACCAAACAGCTACTCCAAACTTTAGATCAATTAATGATGGAACGTCTCTAAATCCTGCTTATAAGTTCGGAAGTAGAACAAGTGCTACTTCGGCAACAGGCTTTTGGGCAAGTAATCAAGTAGTTGACACCGAGACACATGATCAAATAAATGTTACTACTCAAACCCATAGTGATGGGGTAGTAACCTCGTATTTTAATACGGCAGGTATTACTTCTAGTTTCAATGTTTATACCTCTAGCACTGGAGCTTTTAGAAATGTAGACGGAATCTGGCATGCTACTACAGGAACAGCCAGTGGAGATTTTAAGTTTACGAACACAACCGGTGGCAATACTACTCCGATTATGTATCTTAGCTCTCAGTTTAAAAGAGTTGGCATTGGTAGAACTGATCCCGAATATCAATTAGATGTTCAGCATGATGCAAAAAATATTGCACGTTTTGAAAGCACTACAAGCTCAGCTTTTGTTGTAATAAGAGCTCCTGCTGGTGCAGACAAATGGTCAACTCTGGAGCTATCAGCTGATAACGGTAATAGTATATATTTTAGAGGTAGAAACGGAAATCTGGCACAACTGTTTACTCCTTCAAATACGTATGGAAAACTTGATTTTAATTCTACTCAAGCCCTTCCTGCTTTAAAAATTACAAGAGATAAGTACGCAGACGGAGACAAACCACTAAAAAAACATACAAACTTACAACTTCATAATCCTAACAGTGGAACTTGGGGTACTGATAAGCGATACAATTCGATAATTTTTACAGATTATCTTTCTTCTACAAATCAGGAATGTCAGAGGGGCTATATCATGTGTGGTCCTTCCTCAGCCAATGCAGGATATGGCATGATGGAATTTGGTCTCCAGACTACAGTTGTAGATCCTGAAAGTGGAAGCGATGAAGGTTTACAACCTATGCTGCACCTAAAAGATAATAGGGTGAGTATAAATACTACATTAAATACTCAGTTTCCTCTTGAAGTTAGAGGTGATGCCAGCTCTCAGTCTGATCAAGGTAATATAAACTTGAGTGGTAATACTGCTGTAGAAAAAGGTTTCGTTTCTGGGATATATTTTACAAACAGATATAATTACCCCAACTCGTTCGCAGTGTTTAGTGCCCACAAAACCGGCAGTGATGTATTTTTTAGGTGGGGAAATGATAGCGTCAATACAATGGAACTAGATTATGATGGTAGACTAAGTGTTGGATCAAATATTCCAAATAGAAAAGGCGATTTTAATATAAAAGGTGCTAGCTGGAAAAATGTAGATGCAAGCTTTTCAGCAGCCTCTGCCGCAAATGAAGTAAAAATTCTTCATACTGTAACTTCTATAAAAGCTATGAAAGTACTTGCTCATGTATACGATTTTAATGCAGGGGAGAATTTTGTTACTGAACTATTAGTGCTTTGCCACAGTTCTACACCGGTGGCTACAGAATATGCAACAGTAACAAGTGATGAAAATACAAAAAATGTTAAATTTGATGTAGACTATTCCGCAGGTTTTTATAGAATTAAAGCCACTAACTTAACAGGAGGTATAAAGTCGATTAGGATGCTAGTCAACTATATAGTTAATGTTTAACCTATATAAAAATAGTACTTGACAAAGTAGTTGAAATTTAATATACTTTACAAAAATTTCAAAAAAGATCTTCATCGCAAGACAAGCCAGAGGGGAGACGTGAACCGTGGCGAACGATAAACATTTTAGAATAAAAAATGGACTTAAGGTCGGGGATGTAGAAGTAATCTCTGCATCCGGCAAGCTCTCAGCGAGTTCGGTTACTTTAGGAGCAATTTTACTATCAGACTTTGGAACTGCTACAGAAAGTACTTTATCTTCTCTCTCTGCAGCTCTTGGAACATATGAAGATTCTCTTACCACTTTAACACTTATAGAAGAGGCTCAAGAAAGTGCCAGTGCCTCTTTATCTGCAATTTTAAACTCAAAAGGAGCTGCAAGCGATGCTAAAGCAGCCGCAGTTGATGCTAAACTTTCCGCATCTGCCGCTTCTGTAAACGCAACAAACTTTAAAAATTCCGCAGAAGACGCCAAATCAGATGCACTAGCTGCAGCTACTCTTTCCGAAACTTACAGAGATAATGCGTCTGCCGCAAGAGCAGCTGCGCTCTCTGCAAAAGGTGCGGCTGAAAATGCACAAAGCGATGCTTTAGTAGCCCTCAACTCGGCAAACCTATCTTCAAGCGCGGCAAGTGCTGCAAAAGTCTCAGCAGAAAGTGCAAAAAGTGCGGCAGAAAATGCAAAATCAGATGCGAATGCCGCAGCAGTGGATGCAGATGCTTATGCAGATAATGCTCTTAGTGATGCTCTTGCTGCTTTTGCTTCTTTTTCATCTGCCTTTTCTTCAAAATTATTAGCAAGTACAGAAGCAGCCACAGCTGAAAGTAAAGCAGCACTTGCGGCTACTGCTTTTTCGTCCGCCAGCGTTGCGGCAGTATCGGCTATAGACGCTAAAAATCTATCTATCAGTGCTCAGGGTGTTTCCGAAGGGGCGGCTAGTGATGCTTTAGTTGCAAAAGTCTCAGCAAGTGCTTCACAAGTAGCAGCACTATCCGCACGTACTACAGCAAGTAATGCAGCTGTATCAGCTGTAACAGCCGAAACACTTTCACTAAGTGCACAGGGTGGGGCTGAAGCCGCAGCCAGTGATGCACAAGTCGCACAAGCAAATGCTGAAGCGTCAGAACTAGCAGCACTATCAGCATTCGTAACAGCAAGTAATGCAGCTGTATCAGCTGTAACAGCGGAATCATTATCTATTAGCGCACAAGGAGGCGCAGAAGCCGCAGCTAGCGATGCACAAGTCGCAAAAGTCTCCGCAAGTGCCTCTCAAGTAGCGGCTCTCTCAGCTCTCACTACAGCGAGTAATGCAGCTGTATCGGCTGTATCAGCTGAAGCACTATCTATCAGTGCTCAGGGAGGTGCAGAAGCCTCTGCGAGTGATGCCAACGTAGCAAAAGTAAATGCAGAAGCTTCTGAAGCTGCCGCATTATCTGCATTCGTAACTGCAAGTAATGCAGCTGTATCAGCTGTAACAGCCGAAACACTATCTATCAGTGCTCAAGGAGGTGCTGAAGCCTCTGCGAGTGATGCTAACGTAGCAAAACTCTCGGCAAGTGCTTCGAAAGTGGCAGCACTCTCAGCATTTGTAACTGCAAGTAATGCAGCTGTATCAGCTGTAACAGCCGAAACACTTTCAATAAGTGCTCAAGGAGGAGCCGAAGCAGCTGCTAGTGATGCTCAAGTCGCTAAAATTTCAGCGAGTGCCTCTCAAGTAGCAGCTCTCTCAGCTTTCACTACAGCGAGTAATGCAGCTGTATCAGCTGTAACAGCAGAATCATTATCTATCAGTGCACAGGGAGGTGCAGAGGCAGCCGCAAGCGATGCTCAGGTAGCTAAAGCCTCGGCTAGTTCTTTCCAGGCAGCAGCACTTTCTGCGTTTGTAACGGCAAGTAATGCAGCTGTATCAGCTGTATCAGCAGAAGCATTATCTATCAGTGCAAAAGGAGGTGCCGAAGCCGCAGCTAGTGATGCTCAGGTGGCGCAGGCAAATGCAGAAAGCTATGAAGCTGCAACATTATCAGCCTTTACTACAGCTAGTAATGCAGCTGTATCAGCTGTAACAGCAGAATCATTATCTATCAGTGCTCAGGGAGGTGCAGAAGCCTCTGCGAGTGATGCTAACGTAGCAAAACTCTCGGCAAGTGCTTCCAAAGTGGCGGCTCTCTCTGCATTCGTAACAGCGAGTAATGCAGCTGTATCAGCTGTAACAGCCGAAACACTATCTATCAGTGCACAAGGAGGTGCTGAAGCAGCTGCTAGCGATGCTTTGGTGGCAAAAGCCTCGGCTAGTTCTTTACAATTAGCAGCACTATCAGCTTTCACTACCGCCAGTAATGCAGCTGTATCAGCTGTATCAGCAGAATCATTATCTATCAGTGCTCAGGGAGGTGCAGAGGCTGCGGCAAGCGATGCACAAGCAGCACAGGCAAATGCAGAAATCTATGAAGCAGCGGCTCTCTCTGCCTTCACTACGGCGAGTAATGCGGCTGTATCAGCAGTAACAGCTGAAACACTTTCAATAAGTGCTCAAGGCGGGGCTGAAGCAGCCGCCAGTGACGCTTTAGTTGCAAAAGTCTCTGCGAGTGCTTCACAAGTAGCAGCACTCTCAGCATTCGTAACAGCAAGTAATGCAGCTGTATCAGCTGTATCAGCAGAATCACTATCTATCAGTGCTCAAGGCGGGGCTGAAGCAGCTGCTAGTGATGCGGAAGTAGCGAAAATAAGTGCAGAAGGTTTTCAAGCGGCAGCACTCTCAGCATTCGTAACAGCAAGTAATGCAGCCGTATCTGCAGAGAGTGCAGAGGGTCTAGCTATTAGTGCTAAAGGTGGTGCTCAAAATGCTGAGAGCGATGCACAGGCAGCATTTAACTTGGCAGAAATTGAACTTGCAGCTTTAAATCCCGCGAGAGTTGGTACTAGTCAGGAAGCCTGGGCGTATAATGGTTTTGGGCAAAACTTGGATGCCGATGACTCACGCTTTACACAGACCGGTAATTTTCCCTCAAACTCCTTTGTTACGAATGATTCTACTTTTGGAAATGCGTTTTTATTTCCAGATCAGATAAACAGCACTTTTGGTCCGCGTAAGTCTTTCCCATATGCTTCAGATAAAGTATATTTAATGCGTGTAAAATATAGAACTGTACAAGATTCTGATACAAGCTATGGAGGGCAGTTTGGAGTACGATGCTTATTAGGTATAACAACTCGCGGGGCAAACGGTATAACTCTATCAGAGAATATACAAGATTTTGAAAATCGTACTTTGGCAAGCGCAGGTGAGGTAGAGTTTGTAGGTGTAGTTCATGCAGAAGACTACGCGGCTAATTCGTTAGATACTCTTCCCATTATTGATGCTACCAAAACCAGCAATCACGATACTACTATTACAGATCGCTTAACTACTACGAATGTTACAACTGATACAGCAAATTCTGGATATTCAGCCCCCGCAACTTCTATAAGTTTTGCCATTCGTCAAAATGCAGGTGGTAGTACTAACGGACAAATAGCTGTAAAATCTTTCGAAGTTATAGATATTACAGATATTGTAAAAACTCAACTACAAACTGTAAGTGCTCAAAATGCAGCCAGCGATGCTTTAGTTGCTCAAGCAAATGCAGAAACTTATGAAGCAGCAGCACTCTCAGCATTTGTAACAGCAAGTAATGCAGCTGTATCAGCTGTAACAGCGGAATCATTATCTATCAGTGCGCAGGGAGGGGCTGAAGCAGCTGCTAGTGATGCTTTAGTTGCAAAAGTCTCTGCGAGTGCTTCTCAAGCAGCAGCACTCTCAGCATTCGTAACAGCAAGTAATGCAGCTGTATCGGCTGTATCAGCGGAATCACTATCTATCAGTGCTCAAGGTGGGGCAGAAGCAGCTGCTAGTGATGCTCAGGTGGCCCAAGCAAATGCAGAGGCCTCTGAAGTAGCAGCCCTCTCAGCTCTCACTACAGCCAGTAACGCGGCGGTATCAGCTGTAACAGCAGAATCATTATCTATCAGTGCTCAAGGCGGGGCAGAGGCGGCCGCTAGCGACGCTCAGGTCGCAAAAATAGCCGCGAGTGCTTCACAAGTAGCAGCACTCTCGGCGTTTGTAACTGCAAGTAATGCAGCTGTATCAGCTGTAACAGCGGAATCACTATCTATCAGTGCTCAGGGAGGTGCTGAAGCAGCAGCTAGTGATGCCGAAGTAGCTAAGGCAGGGGCGGATACTGCACGATTAGCAGCACTCTCAGCATTAGTAACAGCTAGTAATGCAGCTGTATCAGCTGTAACAGCGGAGTCACTATCTATCAGTGCACAGGGTGCGGCTGAAGCAGCCGCTAGTGATGCTAACGTAGCTAAGGTATCTGCGAGTGCTTCACAAGTAGCAGCACTCTCAGCAAAAGTTACTGCTAGTTCAGCCGCCGTAAGCGCAACAACTGCAGAAACTTTAGCAGTAAGCGCACAAGGTGTTGCAGAGAATGCAGCGTCTGGAGCTTCAAATGCAGAGGTCACGGCACTAAGTGCAAAGGTTACAGCAAGCGGAGCAGCGGCAAGCGCCTTAGACTACGAAGAAACTGCACTAGCTGCCTCAAACTGCTCACAAGATGCAGCCGATGCGGCAATAATCTCAGCCCAAACTGCAAGTGCACAAGCATCTTCGATTGGTGCCCTTACTTCTCAGGTTCAAGATGTGAGAGCAATAGAAGCGAGAGTAAATAATGGAAACAACGGTCACTATGTAGGAAGCGATTGGTGGCTTGAAAAAATTGATGGCGGTGGTGTAAATGATCGTGTAAAAATAAATCCAGTTTCTGACGGGGGAGCAATTTATATTGATAAGTTTACTAGAACCCATGAAGGAATTATACCTGCAGATGCAGGCACTAATACTGCTAGATGGACAAAACTTTACTCAACAGACGTGTTACTCCAGAGAACAGTTCACCCCGATCATCAAGGGCACATTCCTGAAGAATTAGTTCTTACACAAAATGTGGAGCAGTTTGCTGGAGCTTATATAGATTTATGGGCCAACGGTGATGATACCTATGCAAACAAAACTCTTGTTACTAAAATTATTTTTGGTTCTACATTAGACGGTTCTACTTGTGGTGCCTATATCGGTAGTACAGATAACGTAGTTATATACGGCCAGACTTACGACAAAAGCACAGGAAATATAAAAGAAAATGCAGAATTCACTTTTGAGTATGATGTTCCTAGTGCATCTACTAGTCATGGAGATTCGCCACACCGTTTATGGTTGCTAGCTGATGATGAAGTATCTATTAGATATATAGATATTCGAGTTAAAGATAAAACAGACTCTATTTCAAAAAGTACTTACACTGTAGCAACAAATGCTTCAAGCGCTTCTACATACCAAGTAACTTCTGCAGATCTAAATACAGAAGGAGATTTTCATAGAATTTATTCCACTAGCCCATTTATAGCCTATAACCGTAGAGGCTCTATGGCTATTCCTCGAAATTTTGCAGATACTAGACTAGGTGTTACAACTAGAAAATATCACCCATGGCGATACTACATCTACAGCCCTTACAGCACTACAAAAGTAGATGTATATGCCCATGTTAGTGGTGATGCCGCCATACCTTATATACGTGAGGGGATTACTCCCCCAACAACAACTTTACATATACCAAAAGGCGGAATGGTAGAATGGAATTCCGATTATATTAGCCACCCTTATCCTGCTCCGCAAGAACAAGACGATGTTGTTGGACCTCAAAGAGTACGTGTTTTATTTGTGTCAAGAGGTGCAAAAATTCTCGGTCATATAGACGGAGATGATAATGGAGATGACCAACTTATGCCTCTTATCCCACTATCAAACACTGAAATAGTGGGGTCTAGAGGATATACCGAGACTTCGGGTTATAACTTTAGCCAGTTTGAAGATGCTGTAGGGATTATGACGGGGGGTGGTATTAATCTTGACTCTCTTATCAATCTCATTGAAGCAGAGGCAGACGGAGAGTTGGGAGCGGCAAATGCTCCAATACTGCAACAAAAAATTCAAGAAACTAGCGGTGGCTTTGCTTACGCAGATTTATCGAGCAGCGGAAGTATTAGTTTTGCGGATGCAGCTCTTGTAGAAGATTATAGAGACGGTATTTATGTTACAACTAGTATTTACGAAAGAATAGAAAGTTTAATAGCTCGTCTTGAAACAGTATACGATGACATAGAATCTACCTTTACTTATGATAGTGTAACTTATACACTATTTGATAATACGCCGGTAGCTAAAACATATACAAATGTTGACAGTCAATATGCAACAGTAACTGATCCTCGTTTTTATATGGCTTTGTCTGCTTTCTATGATGGTTCTGGCCCCGATCAAACTGCAGCGCTTCCAAGAGGTTCTCTTTCTGACCTGTACACGTTTTATGGTCCAGCAATCAGCCACTTTATAGTAACTGCTGTGCAGCCTTGTTTTGTAACGGTTACAAATAAAGACGGGGAAATAATGTATGAGCTAGATCTTACAGCTGCTTCTACTACAAATCCTATCTCTATATCAAGAGGTAAGGCTAGAGAATCTATTGTAGATATAGGTAATGGTAAAGGGCCTTTTACTTTTACAGGTACAGCTCCTTTTTATGTTTCCGCTCAAGACCTAGCGACAAAGCTCTCTACTACTCTTTTAGGTGCAAAGCAAGGAATACTTAGTGGAGAAATTCAACAAACTGCTACTGCTACCCAGGTTTCTAGTATACAGAGCTCTGTTGACGATGCAGTTGCTACTGTTACACAAACTGCAGAGTCTATAGATGGGCTAGAAGCTCAATATTCTGTTAAAATTAACAACAACGGTAATGTTTCAGGCTTTGGTTTAGCAAGTAGTAATGTTAGTTCTGCAACTTCTGCTTTTGTGGTACAAGCAGACAGATTTGCGATTGTTGCACCTACAGGCGAAGATCTTGATCTAACCCCTGAAGATGCTAACTCAATACCTTTTGATATTTCTGGCGGTCTTGTTACAATAAAAAATGCCTTTATTAAAGATCTTACTTCTGAAAATATACGAGGATCTTCAATTACTGGAGACAATATAAGTGCTACTACAAGAATACAAGTATATACACCGGGTAATAAAGAATCAACTTATGCAGCATTAGACGGGGTAGATCCTTTATATAGAATTTACGCAGGCTCTCAAAATCCTGGAGCGGCACCTTTTGCTGTAACAACAAAAGGTGATGTAGTTGCAGATTCGTTACACTTTAGAGGCTATAAAGGTGCTTACTTTGATTCAGAGTATGGATTGGGACTTGCTGCACTTACTGATATCTCCAACTATGTTAAACAGGGAAGAAAAGGCGTAACCTCAGGAACTGTTGTAGGGGATTTTGACGAGTGGACCGGGTCGACCTTTACAAGCGTTACACTGTTTGAAAATAAGTATAGTTCAACAAATTCAAATGTTTATCAACAGTATAGAATACCTGTAAATAAGTTTTCTATTAATAAAAGATTTGACTACTACAGTAAAGAAGTAGCACCTTTTAAAGTAGATTTAGGTACTTTAGGTTCTGGAGACCCTGCTTTTACTATCGGTGAGAGCGGGCAAAGCGTTACATATCTTGTACAAGTTCCTCAAGAAGGTGTAGATGCAAATGGAAATCAAATCTATACATATAGTAATACTCACGTTAAAAATAGACGATATAGAAGCGGTGAACTCTTAAAAGTAGAGTGGTCAGGAGATATAGGGGCAGGGGCGTCTCTTGTTGCATCAGGTTTTAGAAATGTTGATGGCAATGCTGTAGGAACAATTAGTATAGGTCCCGGTACTCCCTACCCAAATAGTGTGATTATAAGAGCAGATTCTAGTTTAACTTATATTGGTTTTACTATTATTAGACCAAACTCTGGAAATATTACCTATAGTATTCCTAATTATGGGCAGTCTAACATTACCGAAACGATAGTAGGAACGGTAGCAACATCCGCTCGCGCACTTATACCTTCAAGTATATCTATGCAGCCTAAAAGAATGCCTTTAACAACTTATAATGTAACTCCTTTTATGGCTAATACAGATAGTAATAATCCCTGGGATGCTAATGGTAAGCTTACTTTTACTGCGATTGAGTCTAATGATGATTTTTCTACTGATGGCACTGTAAGACCTTATCAGTATCGAGTTGTGACAAGCCCCGAACTTATAGATAATGTTAGTATTCAAGCAAGCTCTCACATTGATTGGAGAGTAACTGAAGAAACGGGTGGAGTAGTTGATGGATTCTTAACAGGTTATACAACTAATTTTCAGGCAAGTTTGTCGGTGGATGCTGATAACTCCCTAGCTCCTGGCACATACTTCTACGGATGTGATAATGAGTATGAAGATGCTCAGGGTAATGCCATAGCAGATTCTTATTTAACTCTTATAGAAACAGTGATTGAGACAGAGGTTCTAGGTTTTTATGATGAGTTCTATGTAGAAGCAGATAGAAAAGTAATTCTAGAAAATGATGTTTGTACTAAGCTAGTAACTACAATGGCTAACTCGTATATTACTGGAGGCGGAACAGCATACGGTATCCCTTTCTACGGTAATAGTTTCTACATGGTAGAAAACGACTTTAGACAAGCAGATTTAGATCTAGGTTTGCAGGCATTAATTTTGGGTAATGTTGGCTACGATGGCTACTCAACTTCGTCGAGACATAACTTGTTTGTAATTGCAACTAGACCTGATACAGATACTGACTATACTTCGAGACTTCATCTCACAGAAGACGGCAGGCTATATGTAGGGCAAAATGTAACTGTACCTGAAGCAGGCGAAAGAGTTCAAACTAAATGGTCAATGTCGAGTTACTTTACAAGTAGAGCTAGCAATCTTTCTGTTGACCATGCCTCAACCTCGGGAACAGCGACTCAGGCCTTGAAATTACACATTAAAGACTCTGATGGCAACACTCAGGTAGATACTAGCTACGATAGTGCTAATGAGCTTGCTTACTTTAATATGTATGGGGCCTGTAAACAAATACTTTTCTCAGACCACTCTAAAGGTAGTATGCTTGGGATTGATGCTGTCAATGATCGAGTAACTATTCATGCTCCTACAACTATCTTTGCCAACACTACAAACTGTAAAATTACCTCTACTCAAATGAATATCCCTAAAATTGTAACAACCGGGGATGCAATTATTGGCGGCGCTGTTGTTGCGAGTGGAAACGTTACTGCATTTTCAGATGAGAGACTAAAGTCAGATATTAAAACTCTTGATGGTAAAAAAGTACTAGAAATGCGCGGCGTAGAGTTTATAAAGGGCGGAGAAAAAGGCTCTGGAGTAATTGCCCAAGAACTCGAAAAGATAGCTCCAGAACTGGTGTCGAACAAAGAGGAATATAAGTCAGTAGCATATGGAAACTTGGTTGGGTACTTAATTGAAGCTATAAAAGACCAACAAAAACAAATCGATTATTTAAAAGAGGTAATAGAAAATGGCTCTTCAAAGTAGCGGCCCGATTAGTCTAAATGATGTTCATAAAGAGCTGGGTAGTGCTTCAGGAGTACAATGTGCTCTAGGGGATTCTGATTTTAGAACTCTGGCGGGAGTAGCTTCAGGCCCTATTGATCTAGAAGATTTCTACGGTGCATCTTCAGGTCCGGGAACAATTCCTTTCTTCTTCCAAATGCAACCTTCCTATCAGGTAAGAGCTAAAGGCGAATATGTTGCAGGAGCTGAATCAGGTCACCGAATAGTTCCATTTATATTGGGAGATACAGCTCCTATTACAACAGGTGCCAATGATGGATCTTTTATAGGTTCGACAGAGGTTCTTCTCTCAGGACAAGCTGTAGAAGTCGTAGCTCTTAGAGCTATAGGATATCCCACCCTTGCTTTTAGTTGGAATTTTGCAATAAGATCCTCAAACCCAAGCTCAACTTATATACCAACAAATTCAGGTTGGAGTCATATAGATTTTTATGTTACAAATAACGATCTTGATAATCTACCTTCTCAACCTACCTGGACTGTTAATAGAGTAGATGCTGTTTTCGGTAGTAATGTTACTACCGGCACAACTGCAACGAACCTTGGATATACAGGTCCGCCTATCTCTCAGTGGACATGGCAACAAGCAAATTTGGCACAGGCCGACACAGGTCCTCTACCTCCTACTAATGAGGAATTTATTGGCTTTGATCCTATATTTGGTAAGAACTCCCCTGCCAGTAATAATACAAAAGTTTGGGCTAAAATTAGATAAGGAACTATATTATGGGATTTGAAAAAACTGAAACTTATATGCGATATACAAGCCCAGAGCGGCTCTCTGTAGAAGTTCCTTTGCAAAGCACTGATGAACTATCAAGACAGTTAGCTATGGAAAAATATGAAGAAACTTACGGAGAGGTTAAAACTCAGATTGAAAATAGTTTTATAACTTCCCCTCATTTAGTATACTCTAATGGAATTCTAGCCAGAGAGGATAAAACTTCTGCCGATAACTCAGAACTTTTACAGGAATTAAATACTCTATTTCCGGAAGTGTGTGCCCGATATGATGTATTAAATAAATGTAAGTTTATCTCGGAGTATAATAACTATAGACCGCCCTATAAAAATAGGGGAATATCTTGTTATACATTTGAAAATGTTAGTAGTATTTTAAAAAAAGATTTTTCCAGTGCGGAATCCTCGATTCTCCCTTTTTACGGGCTAAAGTTTGATACTATAACAAAGAAATACTATATAAAAAGTTTTCATACTGACGGAGTATTACGTCATATAGATGCAACTTTATATAGTACTATACATGATCTGCTTCCTATCAGCCATACTTTAAGTGTGTACGGATTTTTACAAGATAATGAAGGTGTAAAAGACCCTAACATAGATATTTACTTTAGAGCTTCTGAAAGTATTATGTTAGACTGGTGCTCATTACATAACATCTCTTTTCCGTATGATCTACAAGAAGGTTTAAAAGATAAACTTATAGGGTGGGGTTGTATATATAATACTGATACTAATAAAATTTCTCAAGCAAAAGCATATTGTATAAAATAAAAGGGGCTTGCGCCCCTTTTATCATTCTGCTACAAACTCATCTTCGGTAGAGCCAGAAGGCTCGATTTCTTGACCAAGTAACTCTGTAAAAGATTTATAAGCTATCTCTAACTGGTCTAACTTAATCTTAGTTTCCTCAAGTTGTTTGCTTAGATTTTTTAACTGGATTACAAAATACTTACCTTTATCTGTCAAATCTTCGATTTCGTACTCTGTTCCGTTAAAATTTATTTTTTCTTGTTCCATATTTTACCTACTTAAATATATCTTGCCAGTTGCCTGTTGTACTTGCTTTAGCATATTCTGTTGCTCTATTCTCAAAGAAGTTAGTATGTTCTACTCCGTTAAGAATATAGTCTAGCCACGTTAATGGATTTTTATCGCTACCGAAAATTTTCTTTAGCCCTAGACCTAGTAGTCTTCGATCAGCAATATAACGAATATACTCTTTTACTTCTTTGGGTTCCAGCCCAGGTACATCTGCATCTTCAAAACAAAGATCAATAAATGCGTCCTCTAGCTCTACAGATCGCTCTGCTGCACAATAGATTTCATACTTAAGATCATCGTTCCACAACTCTGGATTTTCCTTGATAAATGTACGGAAAAGCTGAGACATTCCTTCTACGTGCAAGGTTTCATCTCGTATAGACCAAGTAACAATCTGCCCCATACCTTTCATCAAGTTATGTCGAGAGAAGTTCAACAAGATAGCAAAACTACTAAACAGCTGTACTCCCTCTGTAAATCCAGAGTAGATAGCCATTGTCTTGGCTATATTCATTTTAGTATCCATGCCAAAGTTGCTTAGATACTCATGCTTATCAAGCATTTCTTTGTGTTCAAAAAACTTTTGATATTCTGAATCATCATATCCAAGTGTTTCTAGTAGCAAAGAATATGCTTCCTGATGCACTGCTTCCATAGCTGCAAAAGCAGATAGCATCATTCTTACTTCAGGCTGTTTGAATGTTGGCAAGTAGTGTTTTGCATAACCACAGCAAACATCAACATCAGCCTGAGTAAAGAAACGGAAGATTTGCGATAATAATCTTTTGTTTGGTTCGCTTAGATTCTCCCGAAAATCTTTTAAATCATCAGCAAGATTAACTTCATCTGGAAGCCAATGCATATGCTGTTGAGTTTTATAGTGTTCAAAAGCCCACGGATAGTTAAAAGGCTTGTAATATTCTCTTTCTGTTAGTAGATTACTCATGCTAACCATTCTCCAATACTGGCTTTAGTTTGTCCACCAACTAAACGCCCTTGCTCTTTGCCCTCGTCAGTTACCAGTACCATAGTAGGCACTCCTCTAACTGCAAAGTCACTAGCTAGTCCTGGGTTTTTGTCTATATCGACATTTTCTACTGTATAAGGTAGTTCCATGTCATTTAGTGTCTTTTCTAGTTGTTTGCAGGGCTGACACCAAGCCGCACTAAATTTTAATATCTTCATTTTACCCCTCACACGCTAAACAAGCGTTCTCGTCGATACTATCGAATATGTACTTACGCAGAGCTTCGTCTGAGACTGTTTCTGCACGTTTGATTGCCTCACTTCTCAAATAATACAAGGTTTTTACACCCTGTTTCCAAGCCATCATGTGTATAGCATGAAGTTCTTGCTTTGATACGTTTGCTGGAAAGAATACGTTTAGAGACTGGCTCTGGCATATTTCTTTCTGTCGATCTGCGGCAAACTCAATTACCCACTTCTGATCTATTTCAACAGCCGTTTTAAATACATCTTTAGTGTAGTCATCCAAGAACTCAAGATGTTGAACCGATCCATTATTCGTGATAATGCTTTTCCACACTTCGTCGTTATCCATGTCGATGTCTCGCAAGCAGTCTTCCAAATACTCGTTTTTAAGAAGGCTTGAACCGCTTTTTGTTTTTTGAGTGAACGCATTAGCTCTATAAGGCTCGATACTAGGACTTGTGTTACCGCAAATAATACTGCTACTAGCATTAGGGGCAACAGCAAGAAGGTGAGCATTGCGAACGCCAAAACCCTGTCCATCAGGACACTCACCCCTTTCTTGCGCGAGTTGTTTTGTTGCACGAACCGCCTCCGATTTAATTCTACTAAACATTCTGTTGTTTGCACCTTTTGCAAGTACGCTTTCAAACGGAATGTGCTGTCTTTGAAGGTAGGCATGGAAGCCCATCGCACCCAAACCAATACTTCTTTCTCTTTGTGCGCTTAATTTTGCTCTGTGTAGCTCGTCAGGCGCGTTATCAATAAAGAATGTAAGAACGTTGTCCAACATTCGTACTAGATCAGGGATAAACATATCATTGTCTTTCCACTCATCAAATTCTTCCAGGTTTACACTTGATAGACAGCATACTGCTGTACGATCTTCTGTAGTTGGAAGTGTAATCTCGGAGCAAAGATTTGAATGATGTACTTTCAATCCTAGTGCTCTTTGATAGTCTGGCATCGCCTCTTCTACTGTATCTCCGAACATAATGTAAGGTTCTCCAGTTTCTACACGATTCTGGATAAGTTTTACCCAAAGTGTTTTGGCTGATACTGTTTTTGTTACTTTACCACTATGTGGGTCAATTAAGTCCCAAGAGTCGTCAAACCCTTCTTCTCGTGTCGCACCCTCAATCAACTCCATGAATGCGTCAGAAACAACAACGCCATGATGAAGATTAGTAGACTTTCTGTTAATATCACCGCCCGTAGGCTTACGAATGTCCAAAAACTCTTCAATTTCTGGGTGAGACATTTCCAAATATGCTGCATAACTACCTCGTCTTGTTACTCCTTGTGAAAACGCCAACATTTCAGCGTCTACTACTTTCAAAAAGGGTATTACCCCAGTGCTCTCACTCCCTGCACTAGTTCTAGAACCCACGGAACGGACATCGTTCCAACACCCACCGACACCGCCGCCAACAGAAGATAAGAAGGCATTTTCTGTGTAATGGTCAGTGATTCCTCCGCGTGAGTCCTCCACATAATTAAGAAAACAACTAATAGGCATACCACGTTTAGTACCACCATTAGAAAGGATGGGAGTAGAGAACATAAACCACAATTTACTGGCATAATCATATAACCTCTGTGCATGTTCTTCATCATCTGCAAAGGCTTTAGCCGCTCGTGCAAATGCGTCTTGAGGGGATGTTTCACCCTCTACTAAATATCGATCTTCCAGAGTTTTAATACTAAACTCAGAAAGATACTTATCTCTATTATAACTAAGCTGCATTAGTCAGTCTCTCCTCGATCTCAGACAAATTGTCTGCTCCTATTGCTTCATCGCAATATGTAATTAAATCCATCAACTCATAGTTTTGCAATAATGTTTCGCCATTCTGATTTAACTCTTGTATGTACTTATACTTTCCATCAAGAGGTATATTATCATAAATAGTCATCGCATCACCATACTCACTAATAAGTTGCTCAGCTCGTTTCGGCCCAATACCACTGATTCCAGGTACGTTATCACCTTTATCGCCAGTGAGGCACTTGAAAGAAATATATTCTTCTGGAGAGACGTTATAATGCTCATTCCAGTTATCTATAGTTACTTCTTTCCTTGTTACATATGAGAAGCGATTTACGTTTTCTTGTATCAGTAAATCCCAGTCTCGGTCACTTGATATTAGCCAAATTTCTTCGAGTCCATACTGCTTTTTACGTTTTACAAGATGGGCAGCAAGATCATCTGCCTCTACACCTTTAAAACGAAGAACTTGATACTCTTCAGCCAATAACTCTAGTGTTTCTTCATACTCTTCAAAGAAGTCTATAAATGCTTGCTTCTCTGCTTCGGTTTGTTCTGCATACTTGTCTTTTCGATTCTGCTTGTACTCTGGTAAAATCTCTCTGCGATAGCTTGAAGATCCCCAGTCTGCTGTAATAATTACATTACCACAGTTGTAAGAATTTGCTAATGACTTTACTACTGCTACATAATCGTGTCGAAAATCTGTTCTGCCTTGATGTTTCCAACGGAATGCTAGGTTTAGTGCATCTACTATAAGTGCTGTACCTGCGTCTCCGCCTATTTTATCTTCAAAATTAAAAGCCACTTATAAACTCCACTTGTTCCGTTTCTAGCCAATCTTCCGCAAGTAGTACATAGCAATCTAAGAATCCAACGTACAGATACTCATCTGACTGTGTGGGTTTTTCTGCTGTTACTACAAATACTTTTGATCGGTCATATTTAAAAAATAATAAAGGCTTTTGATCTCCGCCTTCTGCTTGTATTACAATTTTTCTCCACCATTTAATAAGATTATTTGTCTTTCTTGCAGTAAATATCTTGTCTGTTAGTGGTGAATCTTTGTAATTCTTTACCTCTATGCAATAAAAGTTTCTCTGATTGGGGACATATAAGTCCCCTTTCAGATATTCAAGAGCACCAGAGGCAGGTACTCTTTCAAACTTTAGTCCGGTGGCTTCTCGAAGCATATCTCTTACTAGATATTCGCCTCGAGCACCTTTTGCTCTTGAATCTACCATAATTACTCCAATCTACTAATGTTTTCTTCTTTTACTACTTCGATCTTTTCTAGCAAAGGATGCGACCATCCATGTGATACTAGATAAGTGTTTAGCTCTTCTCGAAGTAGAACTTCTACTAAGCGTTCTTTTCCGGCATCGTCAAGAACACTAATTACTTCATCTAAGAATAATATATTGATTTTAGACTTAGAAATACTACTCATTAGCTTACGAATTGCTAGTAGAGTTGCAGTATTTACGCGGGCTAACTCGCCTGATGAAAGCGCAAGAATGTCTATAACATTACCCGCATCGGTGATTTGCACATTGAGTTTGTCGTTAGATACTACAAATTCAAGCGTAAATCTACCATCAGAGAGTTCAGCCAAATAAACATTAGCTAATTCTTCGAGTTCTCCGACAAGGTTTTCTATCTTGTAAGCAAGTAATCCGTTTGTACTGAAAGACTTCTTCAGTATGTCCAGATTTGACTCTAGCTTACGATTTTTCTCTAATTTTTCCGAATACTCTTCAAGTTGTGCGAGAAACTCTTCAGTCTGCTCTTGTATAACTTGTATTCGGGTATTTCGACGAGTTATTCGCTCGTTTTCTGCTGCGATTCTTGAAAGCTCTTCTTTTGACTCTCGTAAGCGCCCTTGCACGTCTGACAGCCTACTCTCAAGCTCTTGCTGATCCAACAAATCCGTCTGTAGGCTTCTGTCGATACTTCGATACAAATCTTCCCACATTCTTTTGCTTTCTTGGTTGCGCTCATAGTCAGCGTTTTCAGATTTGATACCGACAATCTCTCGTTGAAGCTCTTTAACTCTTCTTGTAGCTTGTTCATATTTTTCCTCTTCTGCTTCCTTCATCGCTTTTTCAGCAGCAGTGTCAAGTGGCCCACCGCAGGTTGGACAAGTGTCCCGAATATCCCCTAATTGCTTGATAATTCGTTGAGCACCCGCAGCGGCTGCTTTCTCAGATCCCAGCTCTGACTGTAAATCGTCGTAAGACTTATACTGTGCTGTCGATGAATTGACTTTATTGATGTCAATAGCTTCTAGTTGCTTTTTATATAAATTATTGTTTTGAATTTTTTTATTTTTTTCGGAAATATTTTCAATTTCTATCGTAAGTGAACGCAAAGTCTTCTCGTCTTTAGATGTATCAATTTCTAAATCCAACAAGGGTAGTATGGATGTATCACTCAATTTATTTTCTTCTAACCATTTTTCAACAGTTGCAAGTTTCCCTGCTATTGTATTTGACGTAGAAGTTACTTCTTTAGAAGCACTTTTAAATAATTCAAATAATTCAACATACTTTTCTAGGTGTAACAAGTCAATAAGAAACTTCTTTCTATTCGCATCTGTAGCAGTCAAAAACTGTAAACTCGCATTAGTATTTTGATATACCAACTGAGAAAACGTTTTGAAATCTACGCCAATAATCTCTTGAAGAGTCTTGTAAGTATTTGTAGCCGTATGGCTAGAAATATCTTCTCCATTACACTCTAGTTTTACTTTGATACTACTTTTACGATTAATTGTTATTTCGTAATTATCGCCATCTTTAGTGAAAGACAGGTAAATATTATATCCATTATTAACATAACGGTTGGGAATGTCTGCTTTTTTGATACCTTTAGAGTTTTTATTAAATAATGCCTCTTCTATGATTAATGGTATAGACGACTTACCCATACCATTTGTTCCCAGAATTTGGGTTACTGTATTATCATTTAATTGTAACTCGTTACCAGAACCATAACTAAAGCAGTTATCCCATCTCAACGTTTGTAGTGTAATCATTGTATGTGCCTATTATGTCTGGTATTTTTTCAGGATTAATTTCAAGTATATAAGTCAGGTACTCTGCCAACTCCTCTTGAATAGACATTTCTTTATCCATAATAAGTGTGGCTTCCGACTTTCTTTTTACTACTTTTTTATCCAACAGCTCTGAGTTCTTTACTGTTGCAAGGTCTTGTATATCTCCTTCTACTTCGTAAATAGTGTGATCAAAGTCCGTAGGAATCATCTCATCTTCATTTGCTACTGTTTTACGAATAAGTTGGGGAAGTCTAAACTCTTCCCACATCCAATCCCAATTATTTTCATTAATCAATAGGTATCCGGTCTTTACCTTGTTCCTATGAAATGATGTAGTCATGGGACTACCTGGATATACAATATTTCTTTGCGTATTGCTATGAGAATGCAAATCTCCAGCAAATACTACGGGGAAATCTTCTAGTAAATCTAGATCGATTTCTGGTTTAACATGAGGTGGTATCTCTCCTCTGACATGAGTGAACAAGGGCATACTCTTATCAAAATGATCTATAGCACCTTTTCTATGTAAGTCAGCGTATGGTAATATGCCATAACCTAGATCTTGGTCAATATACGATATATCTACTACATTTATTAGAGGGTTGATGTCCCTGGAGACTTGCTTTAGTTGTGTAAAGAAAGTCTTGTTTTTCTTAGTAGCTTCGTGATTTCCATCATAGATAATTGTTGGAATCTTTACTCTCCGAATAAACGAAAAGTAAAGTTCCAACTCTTCCATATTCGGGAGACGATCAAAGAGATCGCCCCCGATTATGTGCATATTACACTCTTTCTCTAACTCATAGATCTGGTCAAAGAACATTTGATAACGGTTTGTAGCCCACTTGACTGGGACATTTTTCTGACCCAGTTTTATGTGCCAGTCTGCCGTAAAGAGAATCATCCTACATTAAACTCTTCTTCAAGAAGCTCATCATCAGCTTCGTTGCCTGCGTTGCGTACTCGATCAAGAAGTTCTTTCTGCGCGTCAGGTGTAGGACGTGGCATTACATCGTCCATTGATTTTAGGTCAGCAACCAAATCACGCTCTTCGTCTGTCAAAGCACGAGGCTTGCACTTGAGTGCTTGTAGTTGATACTCAACATTGTAAGGAAGTGGGCCAGTCTTTACGCGCTTGAAACAAATGTCCCAACCAGTATCAGGATCAGTAGGATCACCTAAATCTTCAGCAGCAGTAATAATTTGCTCCCATAGTTTTTTCTTTAGGTTTACAACTTTAACTTGACCATTATCAATACACTGAGTAGCGTAGCTCCAGCCACACTTCAGATCAGGATAATACTCACGAACCCAGTCTTTTTCTACGTTGTTGAATCTTTCAGAGTTTCTATCAAAAGATAGGCACTCCATTGGAATGTTTTTATCGTTCTCGCCTTTAATCCAGTAAACATAGCGAGCAAGAATGTCGCCAACGATACGCATTTTGTTATCGCCGTCTGTGTACTGAAAAGAGTCGATTGATGATTTTTGGGCAGAGCCCTTTTGTTGGTTAAATGCAATAGCCATTAGTGTATAGTCTCCAAAGTGACTTCTTCATATATGAATGTTATATTTTCTTCATCCACAATGAGTAGCCTGTTGTCTTTAATGTCATCCAAATCCACCGGACAATGCAGTGAATCTAGCGTCGTTTTTTGTGATGCATGATATTCCGACAAACTTCGCAGGGAAGCAAGTGCGTAATACATACATATTTCTTTTTGATCGTACTTATGAGAGTTGTACAGAAGAAACTCCGGGTGTACCAGAAAGGACGCGCCTGAAAAGTTTTTCTGAGAAAATTTATAGATAGGGTCGTACTTGTTTTTAGGGATTTTACCCTTGATAAGCATTTCCATAATCAGATTACAATTATAGATGCTACCAGCCGCCGTATCGAAAACCTTCTTCCAATCAAATAAGAGCATATATTATACCGAAGTTTAAGTAAGTTGTCAAGAAATATTTTTTTAAAGGTATTTCATGTTCCAGCCTTGTTTCATATAAAATCCGACCCTGTTGGAAGCCTGCTTGCGAGCAGTATTGCCTTTGAGGTGAATGTCAATGATGACTGGATCAATCTTACCTTCTTTTTTACGAATAACCCTGCCCACAAGCTGTGTTAGCAAAGGCTCGTTATTCACTGGTGTGCCTAGAATTAGGCAACTAAGGTTATCTACTGATATACCTTCTGAGAAAATTGCTTGCGTTCCGTATAAAACCTGTGCATCCCCGTAGAGAATTTGGTCTACAAGTTTTTCTCGATCTTCATGCTCTACTTCACCAGTTACACAAATTGCTTTGTCTCCAGTGAGTTCGGCACATCTTTTCAAAAAGCTAACACGATCACTTACTACTAGCACTTTATGCCCTCTTGCGGCGTAGGCCGCGGCAAGCATACTAATTGTATGTTGATACTCTTCATCAGTTGCTAGTTTTGTTACTCTGTTAGCCCAGGGTATTCTTGCTCCATCCATGAAACGAATCTCTGATGGAACAATGTGTACTGTAGGGGTCATATAGTTTTCTTTGGGTGGCTTAAAAAGAGTATTACCAAAGTAATCTCTGAACACAACGTGCTTTCCATCCTTCCTTTCTATAGTTCCCGATAGACCTATCTTATATCTACAGTAATTTGTATCTAAAATTTTGCTAAAGGTCGGACTACTAACGTGATGCATTTCATCAAGTATGATAGTGCCGAACTCTTTACGAATCTTGTCTACGTTTCGGTACAAAGTCTGGGTATTCCCGATGACGATAGGAGCGTCAAGTTCAAATCTCCCACTGCCTATGATGCCAGGTTCAATTCCATAGACTTTCTTTACCTCTTTTGCCCACTGATTACGCAGAGGGACTGTATGAGTAACAACAAGAGTTTTCTGACCTAACTTGCCTGCTATTGCAAGACCTGTAAAAGTCTTACCCCAGCTGACCCATGCGTTGATTATACTATTGTCTTTGATCTCATCATAAACCTTCTTTTGACTTTCTCGGAGTTCAAACTTAAACTCAGGAAAATCTACTGGCTTCTCAATACGCTTATCGACTATTTCGTAGTGGTCGGGTATCAAATCCGTACGTCCGATAGGTAGTGACACTAACCCATTACGAATGATGCCCATGTTTTTGATGACTTGGGGTGGATCATGTGGGTTGTGCGAAGGAATCGTATATGTAAGCTCTTTATCGATTTGCTCTTGCAATCGATCATCGCATTCCATGTAAATTCTGTGGCTTATAACTGCCTTCATAGTTCAAGTTCATTCTTAGCAATAATATAGGTTTTGACAAACTCGGATCGCACAATGTCTTCGACCTCATACTCAATAAAATCGAAAAGACCCATACGCTTCAATACCTGAAAGAAATCTCTTATTCCGTTGCCTTTCAGATCTGCTTGTCGGAAGTCTCCACAGAAAATAACTCTAGTGTTCTCGCCCATACGAGTGATAATAGAGTCAAGCTCATGAAAAGACATATTTTGACACTCATCAATTAAGATTACAGCGTCTCGTAAAGTGATACCTCGAATGAACGAAGTAGTCATAAACTCTACTAGATTTTTCTGTTTAAGAATTTCATAAGCATCTCCACGACCAAATAGATCATTGGCAATATCCTTATAAGGCTCTTCATAAACAGAGGCTTTTTCTTTCTCAGTTCCTGGCAGAAATCCGATGTCTCGCGTAGGAACTGCACTTCGTATAATTACTAGCTTTTGATACTCTCCTTTTGTCATATCATCAAACGCTAGATACGATGATATAAAGGTCTTTCCTGTACCTGCAAGTCCATGCAATACGAGGTTTTTAGTTGATTCAAATGCTTTGAGTTGGTTGCGTGTTAAAGGTTCAATCTCTCTTAGGTCAAAGTTTACTCCTGCAAGAGTCTTTCTGCGTTTAGCCATATTATACTTTTCGCCTTGTGTCTTTGAGTTGCTCGTCTGCATACTCATAAAGCATCCACGGAAGTCCATGTAGATGCAGGATTCCTGCCCAAGATTTACCATCTTCGGGAGGTCGTGGTACAGTGAAAGGTGCGTTGTGTCCTTTCACCCATATAAGTGTAGCGATTTGTTTTCGCTCCACCTTTTTAATCTTCATATATTTAAGAGGTACTAGCTTAGTCTTTTCGTAGATGAAAGGTTTACCTGTGAAATCAACAAAATAAGGGGTAGACTGTTTCATCAAACCGTTAGGTGCTGCTACTGATTTTTTGAGTTCGTACTTGTTTTTGAGAGGGCTTTGCATACGCCTAGCCCCCATATTTACACCCATTTGGTTTCGATCATCTACAACCTGTCCGTCACAGAAGAAAACGCCGTCTACTACTTCCCAGTTTCCTGAGTCCATCAAGAAAGCTGGGAAAGTAATTTTTGTAAAATCTCTAAATGTGATTACCATACATCTTCTCGAATTTACCACCTGAATAATCTTCGTGAACAATCTCGAAGTCGCAACCTACTGGAGCACCTGGTATAGAAATACCCCTGTCCATCTGTATGAAAGATGCTAGTTTTTCCATGTACTCATCTACTTCATCTTCTGGTACTTCTGCTAGAATTGAATCGTGTACAAGTGCAAAGATACGTGCTTTCTTGCCGTTGGCTTTGATCCACGCATTCATATCTATTGCCCCGAGTAAGTTAATATCACTAGCAGCAGACTGCACCAAAAAGTTAAGACCAGACCTAATGCTATGGCTCTGGATGCCTTTGTCTGTCGATGCGACATTGGGTAATCTCCTTTTTCTTCCGAAGAAGCTGTAAATAAAGCCGTTTTGCTTTATGAATGTTTGGTTATCAGTAATCCACTGTTTTAGTTTGTGGAAAGCATTGAAGTATTCGTCAATTACATCTTGAGCCTCTGCTTTGCTAAAAGGTTTACCACTATCTTTAGTAACTTGTTCACTAATCTTAGCTGCACCTGCTCCGTACATAATACCAAAAGTAACAGCCTTAGCTGCCTGACGTTGTGTACTAAACTTTTCAGCTACTTCTTCAACAGGGCAAGGCAGTCTAAATACTTTCTTCGCAATAGAACTATGAAAGTTACCTCCAGACTTGAATACATCCATCAAGGCAGTATCTTTTGCAAGCACAGCAGCAACATATACTTCTGCTGTTGTCAAGTCCATTGCAACAATCTTATTACCCGGAGCTGCTTTGATACAACCTTTTACAATAGGGTTGTCACGAGGCAGTTGTTGCATATTAAGTTTACCACTAGAAGAGAGCCTGCCACTAGTAGTACCATGCAAGTTAAATCCCGTACGGAGTCTACTATCTCTATCCAACTGCGGTAAGATTTTGTCCAGATAAGTATTCTTAATCTTGGACTTTTGTCTAATATTGAGAATGAGACCAGGGATGTGGGATTGTTGAGAGAGTGTCTCAAGAACCTCCGCATCTGTTGAATGTGCTCCAGTGCCAGTCTTTTTACCAGTAGGATTGAGACCAACGTAGTCAAAGAGCAAACTACGAAGTTGAA
>BCSF01000029.1_pt1 | contig 59048 bp, 78 predicted proteins | sample 1016431 | NCBI WGS metagenome assembly BCSF01 (sample SAMD00045685;SAMD00045686;SAMD00045687;SAMD00045688;SAMD00045689;SAMD00045690;SAMD00045691;SAMD00045692;SAMD00045684;SAMD00045690;SAMD00045691;SAMD00045692;SAMD00045684;SAMD00045685;SAMD00045686;SAMD00045687;SAMD00045688;SAMD00045689, study... | reverse complement strand
TCCAGTTGTTGTTGAAAACTTAGATTTTACACCAGCCTCAACCTTTGCATCTATCTGTCCTTTATACCAATTTAAAAACTGTTTTTGTAAACTTTCTTTTTTACCTTCACCGTTATCATACTGTATAGTTACATCACCTTCTTTTAATTTTTCAATAGCTGACTCTAACTCTTGTTCTGTTATATTTTTAGGGTCTTTAATACCAAGCTCTTCTGCATTATTAGCTATTATACCTTCAATAAAGCTGTTAGTGTTTTCACTACTAAATATATCATCATCATCTGTGTTTAATCCATCAAATATTAAAGATTTTATACCTGATGGTCCAGTTTGATTAAGTTGGTATATCATAGATTTAACAGTTCTTTGATAGTTAGGATCAGTAATAGGTATACCTTTATTTATAAGATCTTGTACTCCTCCTTGTACTTTTCTTTCTACAATAGTAGCATCGTTTTGTATCATTGTAGGTCCACCACTAATGTTGTTTAAGTCTATAACTTTTGTTTCACCAACACCAGTAGTTACACCATACTTTTTTTTGTCTTCTTCAGATAAATTTTCATCAAAATAAGCTTGTTCTAAATCATCTTTTTTTGCTAAGTATTCATCGTAAGCAGCTTGAGATTTAGGCCCCCATACACCATCTTCTTTTAGTTTATTACCATCTGCGTCAGTAAAACCACCATCGTTTAACCACATTTGCATGTAATCCACATCATTGCCTTTTTCTCCATTGTTAAATGTCTTTTGTTCTCCATGTCTGTCTCTACTCCAAAAAGCTAAGTCTCCTAAAGGACCACTTCTTTTTAACGCTTCATATTTGTCATCTTCGTAATGTCCACCCTCAAAATTATATTTTGTTTCACCCCTAGTATCTGTCCAAACTAATTTACCGTCTTGTATTTTTATATTATTACCTTTACCTGTATATATATCCATCCACATATCTCTTTCGGTTTGTGTCATACCTTTACTCCATTGAGAAGCGTCATCACTACCGTCTTGAGCGTTTCTAATCTCTAGTAACTTTTGATTTATGTCGTCAAAGTTAGCTATAGCCTCATTGTTCTTTTGTATTTTTTTAGCTAACACATCATATCTTTCGTCTGCTGGATTTAAACGAGAAAGTTCACGCATGTCTTCTTTTGTCATGTTAGCTAAACTTTTAATCTCGTCAACTATAGGCATTTCGCTACCGTCTGCTTGACCAAATATAGTAGAGTCATCAAAGTCTTCTAAACCTTGTTTGAACAATGTATATCTAGCTAGAGCATCTGCTTCTCTTTCTTGTATTAAGTTTACAGTAGGTAAAAATAAATTAGCTAAGTTTTTTTGTGTACGTAATACGGCCCCTGCTCCTTGTGATCTATATCTAGCGGCTAACTTATCATATACACTTCCACTAGCAGGTTTTTCTAAACCAGATATAGCTTTGTCTATATCAGTAGTATCTATTCCTTTGTCTACAGCAAACATACTTTTATCGCTAAAAGGATCGTTTACGTCTATATTATCTTTATTTGTTGTTTCTTCTGCCATAATTTAATTTTTAAACAATCTATAAGTCTTAGTTACAGGATCATATCTAAACGAAGGTAGATTATTGTTACCAATTGAATTATCAACACCTAAACCACCTCCAAAAGGTTGTGTAGTAGCATTAGGAAGAGCGTCTGTATATCCAGAAGTATCAAAATTAAAACCTTGTCCAGTTGGAGCTGCACCACCACCGAAAGGATTTGTATCATACAAACTTCCACCTGGAGCAAATAATCCAGCTACACCAGCTGCAGCACTTCCTAAACCAGCAATTCCAGCCGATCTAGCTGTTTGTCTAGCTTTGTCCGCAGCTTGCGTTCTATCTATACTTAAACCATATAAAGCTTCTGTTCTAGCATTTTCTTGTTGTCTACGCATAGCTTCTCCCGTAGCTTGCATTTTTTCAACACCAAACTGTCCTTTTTGTTTTAACTGTGCTCCTTGCGCGGCTAATTTTTTGTTTGCTTGTTCTTGTTGCGCTATTTGTGCAGAAGCTTGTTGTGCTTGCCCTGCGGCTATTTTAGAAAGTGATTGTGCTAAACCAGCAACACCAGAAGAACCAGCTACGCCTCTTAAGTTCTGCATTATGTTTGCTTGTGACTGTTGTTGTTGCTGTCTTAAATAATCTGCAGCTTGCGTATCTACAGTCATATCTTCATATACATTTTCAGCATAAGGATTTTCTAAGTTAGCGTATGGATTAACATATTCTATACCTTCAAAAGCCTCTTTAGCTTTTCTCATTTCTTCTTGAGCAGCTCTTTGTTCTTTTTTTCTTTTTGACATACCAAATAAACTTCCAGCAGCTTGTATAAGCCCTGGTGCAGCAGCTATAGCCATCATGGTAAGAGGCTCAAACTTCATTGGTGAAGATTTTACTGATGATATTTTTTTAAATGGTGATCTATATCCTACTATATTCATATTATTTTATTTATGTATTTATAATTACACTTTTTATTCATTATTTACTACTAGGGGCAACTTGAGAGTTTAACGCAAACAACTCAGCTGGCGCAGTAGAGTTATTTTTTAAAGTTACTTCCGCAAAATAACCTAGTAAACTCGTGTTATTTGCTATTTTGTTTTTAGAAAACATTATGAAAGCATTGTCTGGCGGTGTAAGCAACGGTGACTCTATAGTTATAAACGTGCCACCTACATTCGTTATCTCACCTATTTTTTTAATAAGTTCTTCTTGTCCCGTAGTGTTAGAAGCAACTGATATATCTGTTCCACTAGCAAGAGAAGAACCATCTATATAATAAGCTGTATCTCCTATATTTAAAGATACGTTTTGTATTTCGTTTGTTAAAGTAATTTTTAATGCCATATTTTATTTTATGTTTGCGTTCCCGGCTGTATAAAGTTATCTAAATTTAATTTTATAGTTTTATTAGACGAAGGATATGATCTAATTACAATAGAATTTTTTATTTGAATCGACTGTGTTGATCCTTTAAAATAAAGCTTCGTTCCTACCTTAACAACTTGAGCTACTTGCATAGTAATACTTCCATCTGTTTCACCTGGATCAACGCTTTGTACTGTGTTAGCAGAAGTATTTACAATACCTCTACCAGCAACAACAACATGTCCACCACCAGATATACCAAAAGTACCATTTAAAGGTATTGTTTCGTTAGTTGCCGTAGTCCTAACTGTTTTACTAAGCTTTGCAGCCACACTACTAGTAAAATTAGAGTTAAAATTAGAAAAATCAATATCCGCGTTAATAGATTTTTTTATTACACCACTACCTCTTGCTTGAAATGTTAATACTGTATTGTCTACAAACGTCTGTGCAGAAGATAGAGTTAACTTTTTCGTGCTTGTATTAATAGCTATTATAGTAGGCGTTCCAGATAAACTACTACCACCACTAATACCTGTTACGTGCATACCGGTCGCTAAATCGGTCAAATCGTCAACAATTATCTCTGTGCTACTGGTAACCGCACCGTCTACTGTCTCTGTTGTTTCATAGTACCAGTCCGTATCTATAGGCTGCCTTATTAATCTAAGTCCAAAGCCATTAGTATTGTCTTCAGTGTTTGATAGCGTCCAATCTAATCTTTTACGAACATTAAAACTTGTGTTAGGAGCTCCAGAAGAAGTAATATCTTGACTAAATGTAGTGTAAGTGCTGCTGTTAGCCGTGCCTACTGTAAACGTCAACTGTGCGTTAGCGTTTTGTGTTATACTAGTACTAAAAGAATGTTTACCGTAACCAAAATCTAATTCTGTATTCTTATCTTCAGAAGCCAACAAAAGTATGGTATAAGTTGTACCACTTCCATTAGCTGGAAAAATTATATTAGTTCTAAATTCATCGGTTTTCATTTTTACATTTAAAGTATTAGCACTTTTAGAGCCGGCAGCAAAAGCTCTTGTGTTAAAATTGTAAAACTGATTAGAAGAGTTAAAAATTTGCAAAGAAAATTCAGCGTCAATGTCACCCGTTACACGTAGCGTTCTTTGTGTTAAAATTGGTGGCATATCAAAACTATCTATTATTAAATTATAAATTTTTTTCATTTTATTATATTGTTTCTGTTATACTTACATTTCCTAATCCTTGAAAGCTAAACTCAGCGGTTGAAGGTAGTTGTGTATCTAATGTTTCTGCTCCTTTTATATAATTAAACCACTTACCTTCTTTTTCTATAAACTCTTTTATACTACCACTTTGTTTATCAGTTACAATAGTATCTGCGTACCAACCCTTTTTTTCGCTTAAGTTATACGTAGAAGCGTTTGTTAAACCTGTGTCAGTGTCTTGTGTGTATTGATTTATTTTTGACTGTGTACCTTCGTAACTTAAAGCATTAAATATTTTTACTGTATCTGGCTGTTGATTTAAAACAGCGGTTATAGAAGATTCTACATGCTCGCCATAAAAAGTATTATAATCTACACCTTCAAAATAATGTTTATACAACTTCGCGTTTTTAAACGTATAATATTTGCTAGATAAATTTACTCCTACTTCAGGAACAAACGATTTAAAACTAGTCCAACCTTTAACGTCTTCACTATACGTTATTGTAGTTGGCGCATAATCTGGATATATTCTATATAACTCAAAATTATCTAACGTAGCGTTAAAGTTACCACTTTCAACGAATATAACTAAAGTGTTTAAAATTTCACCACCAGTAGCAGTAGAGTCTCCAATTGTAATTCTATTAGCTAAATCGGACTCACTGTCAAAATTAGTGTTGTTGTTTATAGGTCCAAAAGTAAATCCTTCTCCATCTTGGTTATAATAATAACCACTAATTTCACCTGCTCCAGAATAATTTTCTACATCAAACTTAAGTTGAACAGTAGAGCCTGTAGGAAAGTTAGTATTTATAACTTGTTGTAAAGAAACTGTGTCAGGAGCGTCTGTAAACAATATATTTTGATTTACATCATCAAAAGTTATAAAGTTTTCAAAGTTAGGATCAAACCCATCAAAAATCCACGAGTCAGCTGTAGTAGGTGTAAAATAATTTGTAGCATCTTTTACTGAACATTCGTTTAAATCACCAGTAAAACTACCTCCAGCTACAGGTGCAAAAAGAAACTTATCTGCGTGACCAGGCCCTGAAAAAGTCTTTATACCAACTGAAGTCCCTGCACTTGGCGTTATTGTAGGTACAGTTACGCCGTCTAAATTACCTGTTATTGTGTAAACACCGGTTTGTGATACTTCAAATTCAACACCGTAAGTTTGTCCAATATCAACAGCTTCAAAACCGCCAGTAAAATAACCAGATAAACTTCCAGAGTAAACGTCGCAATCAAATGTAATTGTGTAACCATCATTAGTAGGTCCTAAGTCTATGCTTTGAAAAGCATAATTTGCTTGAGGTGTTTCACTATTAACATTTTGAGACCCATAACCTGGTTCGTCTCTTGTTCCATCTCCATTTGAATCATAACCCCATCTAATTTGACCTGTGGAACTAGGCATATAAACTCTTTTTTTAGGGCTGTAATAATGATATTTAGGTGCATTTAACGTGCTCCACTCATCTATATTACCACCTGTTTGTTTGTCTGTAACGTCTGCAAATTCTATAGCATCAATAGTAACATCGCATCTAAAGAAGTTTATTTTTAATTCATTTAAACTACTATTGTGTTTTTGCTGCCACACACATCTTAAATCTGTTCCTTCTTGTACAAGTTTTACTTGTTTAAGACTCGGTAAAGAACCAGAAATTTGACCTATATGACCAGGTAAAACTTCACCTCTAGGATCTGCGCTATTGTATGGGGCTTCATTTGGAAAAGTATTTGGATCTAAGGCATCCATAACAAGTATAGATGTATTACCTTGTATACCAGTAACACCTGTTAACTTTAATTCATACCAGTTATCTACTACCAATGGATTGTTTGTTATGTCTTGTGTTAACCGTACTGTTTCGTTATCACCATCTGCAACAATAGAAATTATATTTCCTGTTCTTCCAAAGCTACCTTTTTTACCTATTACATTTCCATTAACGATTATATCGTTATTTACATCAACCCCACCAGTGCCTGGTGTGTTAGTAGTAACAAAACCTTGGCTAAAATAATCTGAAACACCATTAGGATCAGGGTTTATTGTTTCATACCCATTAGTGGTAATTACCGTACCATAAGTAGAGCTAGTTGGATCTGTGTCGATTATATCGTACTGCGTTTTATTAGGTGGATAATTATCCTCTCCAAATTCATCTATAACACCTTGGTCTAAAACAAAATTAGCAACTACTGCTCCAGCATCTTTTGTAGCGGTCCAACCGCCTGGTCCACTGCTACCAGTAGTTATTAATCCTCTTTGGTAAACAATAGTGTGAGCTGGTATATCCGAAGGTGGAACAGCTTGAATATCTTGCAACGTATAATTACCAGCTTTTATTAGCTTTCTTATTTTTTCAATTTTAAATTTTTCGATTGAAATAGAGTTGTTTTCACCTTCTTCTTTTGCGCCTATGTGTGTGTTTATAAAATCATATATACTATCTAATACAATCGGTTTGTTAGGATCTGTTAAACTGTCCGTATGCGTTCCTTCTTGCCCCATGTTTGTTTTTAAGTAAAAAACAATCTGTTGCTCAGAACCTGTTGGAAAATTAGGTAATTCTATTTGGCTAGTCGTAAGCCAACCTAAATTAGTTCCATTGCTATAATCGTGACCACTGCTAGTAGGATCGTCAACCGTGCCAACAGCGGTAACACCGGTATGGCTAAATGGAGAATAATTACTGCCATCCACCAAGTAAGTATCATCTAAAGGCGCACCAGTTTGATCATACAATTGGATTTTTACTGTTATTGGTTGAGCATTACCGTCAGGATCAAAATTTTGTAATTCCATTGTAACTTTATACTCTTCTTCAGCATAAGTTGTCATGTTTGACGTTGGGTTTAAACCAGCGTCAACAGCCTGTAAAGACATTCCCGTGGCTAAATCTTGTGTTCTAAACCATACTTTAGCTCTACCATTGGGACTACCATCTATACTATTGTTTTTAGCATACGGTTCCCCTTGACTGTTTATTCCAAATATAGGGTCTGTTTCGTTTGCCCTGTAACCCTGTAATCTCATTTGTGATCTTTTGTCACCTGTTTTTCCATACGAAATACTACTCGGGTTGTTTGTAACAGAAAAAGTATTGTAATCACTAGAAGCTATATCACCGTCATATTGATTAAATTCAAATATTATTCGATTAGTATTGTCAGGAACACCAGTATCAAACGCAACGCCACTCGTGACTGTTTGTCCGGCCTGTAAAGATCCAGCAGGTATTAAATCGTAGTTATATAAGCTAGTTACAGTTCTTAAATCACTATTTTCAGCTATGTTTGATGGTACAGGTGGATTTGAAATACTAGTTCCGTTTGTAAAGCTATTATTAACAATAAGCTCCGTGTCGATAAAAGACTCTGTAGATCCACCTTGACCTTGTTCTATAAGATTATTTTGTATAACATTTTCAGGTAAATAATTCGCTAAAGTTAAATTATAATCTTGTTTATAAGCATCGTAACTACCGATTATTTGATTAGGTATATCTAAGTTATCTCTAAAATAATCTTTCATCCCAGCGTCAGATATAGGTGTTAAACCATCCATTGATAATCTAAGCACGGCGCCTCTTTGTTTATCTGTAAAATACGCTCTGTAACCTTCTTTTGAAAAGCTTTCTGGATTTTTAGATATACCATAGTCACCAACAAAAGGAGTGGCATCACCTAAAACATTAGTAGAAGAAATTAATTGTGGATTTCCATCTGCATTAAATATAGAGTCTTTGTTAGAAACTATACTAACAACTTTGTCTTCACAAAAAGCTATTAAACTTATACGTCTTTGAAATAGCTTTTGTATGCTTCCAAAAGTTGGGTTTAAATCTTTAGTTATTTTTTCAGCAGATATAAACTCGTTTAAACTATTTATTAATCCAGTAGAACTATATATACCAGAGTAAATTAAACCATTTTTTTTATGCTCTTCTTTATATGTTCTGTCTATTGTAGAATTAGCTATAGCGCCTCCAGAAAGTTTCATGGCATTAAAATCATCTCTGATTCTATTTGACTCTATACCGTTACCAAAAGAAAAGCAATTATACCAAGATAAACCTACTTCACTAGATGGATCTACAGTAGTGTCTATAACAAACTTAGTTAAACTAACTTTGTTATCTTGGTTACTAACTATTTTACCAGTAATATAACTTCCATTAGGGCGCATAAACATAACTCTTTTACCAGAATAGTTTATTTCGTTTCCATTTTGATCATTATTGTTTAGCGCTTGGCTTAATTCAAAAGTTAACTTAGGCTTACCTATTACAAACTCATGCACTGACCAATTAGTAACAAATATATCTCCTGTTAAGCCGTGTGTTGGATCATCCGTATCAGGAAATTTTATTTTACTGCCTATAGGCGCAAATAACTCTGCGTTTTCTAAAGTTATTTTTGTAGGTATCGCTTGACTTGCTTCGTAATATATATCTAAATCTACATTTTCTTTTGGCTCAGTTTCCCATATAGCTGGATTTTCTGAAATGTTTCCATTTAATAAATTAAAATCAGGATCTATAAACTCTATATTTTCATGGTCAATAGAGTTTATATCTAAACCTACGCTAGAATCAGCGTCAACAGGATTAAAATCGCCAATTGTTGGATCAGGGCTGTCATCAGTTAGCTCTATAATATAAAGTATTCTTCTATTGTTTCTTTTTCCAAAGTCTTCTACTTTATCATAAACCGCTTGTGCATTAGACACGGTTGGATCATTAGCAAATGTAATAGCAGCGTCTTCAACACTATCTCCAGTAGACACTACATTGCCACTACCTGCTACACCGTCCCATTCGTACATTTTTCTCCAAGGCGTGTGGTTGTAAAGTCTTTTTACAGTTGTTTTTGCTATGGTAAATACTGGCCCCGGACCTCTACTATTACCGGTGTTTTTAAATCTAAATTTAGTGCCAGGATTTTTTAGCCTATTAATAATTTTTTCAACATTTGTATTTTTTGAACCACCAGAATATTCAGGCCTCCATTGTCTAAGATGTTTTAATTTATAACTTTTGTTATAACCAGTTTTGTCTGGTGGGTTTTTATCAGCTCTACCGTCTAATCCTTCGCAGAAAAAACAAAGTACACCACTGGGAAATGAAGTGCCATTTTCATTAGTAAACACACCCCCACCCCATATACCTTGTAGTATATTTGACAAAGAGCCTTCATCGTTTTTTGTTCCACGTATACCAAGAGAAGAAGCAGGTGGAAAATTACCGTCGTGTAAATCTTGTCCAGGCGCTAAAAATGAAAGGTGTAAAACTTTTTTATTAGCTCTATAATCATTAGTATATTCTTGCGCGGTAAATCCAGACTTTTGTTCTTTTATATGATTTTTTCTCCATCTTTTAATACCACCAGCCCCATGATTTACTCCAGTTGAAATCAAACCGTCAATACCGTTTATCATGTTTTCACCATCGCTTCCTGGGTCGCTAGGTATTATTACATTTTTTATAGGAAAAGATATTTGATTATTGTTCATATCACCTAAACTGTCAGGAAAACATCTTTCTCTTCTATAACCAGAAGGAACAGATAATGTAGCGTTAGGAACACCAAATGATGAACTACCGTCAAAAGTAGGGTATATTATATCACCCGATCCGCTACCAGCTGGAAAAGTGGGTGTACCAGCATTCCACCCATGGCCACTAAATCTAGCGTAAGCAGTTTGATCGTCTAGAACAGGCTGGCTAGAAGCAAAGTACATGTTATCTATAAAGAACTTACTAGTACTTTTTACTTGATTTAATATAGCGTCCCACGCAGATTCTGTATTTGTTAAGTTACCCTCGCTAGTAACAGAGTTGACATCGTCAGCAGATAGCGCACTTGATTGCAAAGAATCAGAGTTTATAATACCCGTTGTAGGATCGTAGTCACCAACAGCGTTTTGAACGTCAGCATGCCAATATGACTTAGCTGTTGCGGAAACACGATTTATTATCTCTGCTTCTACTATATCTTGCAGTTGTTTTATTTCACCTCTTTTACTAACCTTTACAAAAAATCTACCAGAAAACGCTTCTAAGTTTTTTAGTATTTTCTTTTCAATAACAACAGAAACATCATCTTTAAAACTCGGGGTACCACCGCTACTTACTATTAACTCAGCGTCATTAGTAGAAATAGGTTTTTTTAGTTTTAATAAATAAACGATTCCATCCTTAACTCTAATACTAGATATTTTATACCTTTCAGTTTGTTCTAATTGACCATTAACATCTCTTTGAAAAGATATATACAAGTCACCATCCATTTCAGAGCTTTGGTCATTTAAAGTTAAACTCATACCTTTACCTTGACTATCATTTTCCCAAATAGTTTTGTTTATTGAAAGATAATCTGACGAACCGTCTGTATTAGGACGCTTAGATGACTCTGTAAATAAATCCGAGTTTAAATCTACCGCACCTTGATGCTGCACTTCTCCGTACGACATGTACTTGTATTTTATAGCGTCCGGAGCTTCATTTTGAACATCTAAAACTTTGTATTTATTTTCTGTAGCTATCTGACTATTGCTACTATCGTTTAAAGATCTTTTTAATATTATATAATCCTCTTCCTTTACCTTGTTTCTATCGGAAGATGGAAAAGAAAGCCACACGTGCTTTTCATTTATTTCCTCAATATCTTCAACTGTTGGAGTGTATATAGCATCCATTACTAGGTTGTAGTATTCGCCAGAAGTTTCTTTTACAAAAAACTTATAGTAATCAGCCCACTCTGGATGAGAAGTAGTGGTACTCGCTTGTATTTGGTTTGCTAAACTAGCGTCACTCCACTCTACTTTAAAAGAAGAGTCTTCGTTTGTAAAAACAGGAGTTTCTCTACCGTACTTGTCGCCATACACTACACCTACTTGATAATTTCTTTGTGATTTTAAAGAAGGTATACCTCCACTTTCAAAATTATATTCTTCTTCAGGTGTTTGTCTCTCGCCATATTCTGCTCTTGCGCTAGGATTTATTGTTTGACCACTTTTGTCTAACAAGTCGTAAGCTTGTTTATAATTACCGTACACAACTCTATTGCCAGTAACCTCTTGTGACAAAGCTGATTTTGGTAACGCATCCCAAACTCTTAGCGATTGATTTTCCGGAACAGCAGTATATATGTTTTCAGTTTTTACAGTAAAACTACCTTTGTAATTAGAACTAATATCTATACCGTCACTACTCCAGTACTCACTAGTATTTTTTATATTTTCTAGTATATATACAACAGTAGAATCTTCTTGTTTATATAATAAATCTATTTCAACAACATCCTCTGGAATATCTGGGGCGACAAAGCTATATAAATTAACTTCACTTATCATATTACGCATACCGTTATTATACGGATCTTCTATATGATAAGCATTGTTTTGATCGTATAAAGTACCTTGAGGGTCTTCACCGTACAAAGATTTAAACACAACTTCTGTAAACGGAGCAAAAGTAGAGTATTCTCCATCAATATATTTATACCTATAAGAAAATCTTGGAAATATTTTTTCAAACAACGGTGATTTAGCATCTACACTAGCAGATTGTATTTCGTAAGAAAGAGGTTTTAAAGGACTTTTCTTTATAGCTGTTATATGACTCTCTTTAATATCGCCTTTTTCTTCACCTTGAACTATTAACTTAGTGTGCGAAGAGCTTGTTAAAGAAGATGAAGCCGTATTACCTTGTTTACATCTGTCTATGTTAATTCTTCTAGGTTCGTTAACACCATCGGTCCATAGTAATAAGTTATCAATAATATTAATACCTGTTATTATTTTATTTGGAAACTTTAGCACGGCATCAGCGGTACCAGCTTTAACATCTATTATAACTGGCATAACACCTTCTTCTAAAGAATATTCTAAAACAGCTTCTATATTGCTACCTTTTACAAACCAGTATAAAGAGTTTGTTTTTTCGTCAGATATGCTTCCAATACATTTGTAGCCACTAGCTGGAACAAATTGCTCTACAGTATCGTTACCTAATATGTTTTGAACAGTACCAACGTCAGAACCTTCTGAAGTGGTAACTTCAACATTCATAGCATCTCTATATTGACCATTAGGTAATATTCTCTCGTCAAGGTCTTTATTCATTTTACCTTGAGTGAAAGTGTTTTTAATTTCCGCCATTTATTAGTGTTTTATTTGTTTAGATTTACCTCTAAATATTTGTGTTATTTCCTCTAATTTAATATTAGATAGTCTTAACTTAGCAGCTCTAATTGCTGCAAATCTTTCTTTTTTATATCTACGTACTACGTACTCAGGTACGTTTGCTCTAGTAGATAATATTGCATAAACAATACTCTTATACATCGCTTCCTCTGCAAACTTATGAACTTGCATTTCTCCGTCTGTGCCTAAACTATCACTTATATAATCTAATATCACAGTTTTTCCTGAAATATTAGATGAAAAGTGTATCATACCTTTTAAATTATCTATATAAAAAGATCCATTGTCTTGTGCATGTGAAGGCTCTATACCATATCTTCTACCAACATTAGCCTCAAATACATGGTCGTCATAATCGTAATCGTGTTGTGTGTTTTCACTTGGCTTGTTTGATTTGTAGTTATCCCAAGTAGTAGAGTTAGGGTGGTATAATAATTTGCTTCCAGTAGCTTCAAAAGTAATTGTAACATCATCGACAGCGTTTACACCTTCTGTGTTAACGTTTTGATCAGGATCATCACTTGGTGAAGTAGTAGCACTACTATTAAAAGTACCTCCACTACTAACTATTAAAACATAAACGGTGTCTAAATGACTAACGTTAATCTCTTCAAGAGAGGTAGCTGCGGACATTGTTCCACTACCATTGTTAAACTCTATAAAAGAAGTACCGTTTACATTTGGTACATCAAATATAGTTGCGTCCATATTTCTGCTTCTTTTAAAATTAGTTTGAAGATCATTACCACCGCCAGCATTTGGATTATAACCACCTTGGTTTGCGTTTGTTTGTGCTGTTGTGTCTATTTGTGTAGAAAGACCTACTCTAACAATACCAGCAGTTTTACCAGTTACAGCAGCTGATGAAAGTGCTTTAGCAGACAAATTAATTACTTCTACGTCTTCAACGTTTATTTCTTGCCAACAAGCCATGTGTCTACCTGTAATACCACCGCTAATGCTTTGTGCTGGATGGTAAAATTCTAATCTACCGTTGTTAACTGATACTGTGTGGACAATACCAGATGGAGAGAATTGGTTTCCAGCCGCAGGAGTTCTTTTCCAAGCGGTTTGTAACTCGTTACCACTAGTTTGAATACCTACAGAAAAATCACCGTTTAAAAATATTCCATCTGTTGGAATTAAAAAATCATAACCACCATCAGGTTCTTGTCTTATCTTAAGTGGGTTTGATGTTTGGCTAAGCGTAGGATACAAAGGATGTTTTATACCTGAGTTATCACTCCAAGATACTTTTGTGTAATTAACATAGTCGTGTGGTAGTATCATCGTTAAAGAGGGTGGTAAAACTATTTCTTGGGATTTAATAGATTTAAAAGTATCAAATGATAATTCCGCTAAAGAACGCATAGCGTGAAACTGAACGTCAGTTCTATTTATCTTGCTTATTATTTTGTTTTCACCTACATAAACTACCATAAATTGATTTATAACATCATCTAAAGAAGTAAACTGATAGTTACCATAATCAGTAGGATCGCTATAATAACTTGATTGTGATTGTTCTAATATTCCCATTTAATTATTGTTTTTCTTGTTGAATATTTTTATTATCTTCTGCTCCGGCTATTTGATATAAATTAGGATCTTTTATAGCTATACCAGCTAGTTGTAATATTTTCATTACTAGTTTTGTTTCTTCTGAAGGATGTAGCTCAAAATGTTGATAGTCGCTAGCGTTTATATTTACCACTGGCTTTTCACCTACTACTATATAAGACCACTTAACTGTTTTTGGCTTTCTAATGTAATTTACACCTATATTTTTTATGTCAGTAGGACTTACAACTATTTTTGTATTTCTAAGGTAATAAATTGGCCTCATAAGCGTAGATTTGATTAAAGGCGAGTTTCTAGTCAACATAAACTTATCGTGTGTTGTTTTTTCAATTTTAACCCCTATTCCATCTGGACGGTCATACCTAACTTGTTTTAATCTGTATAATCCGTGCGCTAGATCATTAGTGTCAAATATATTTGAAGATCCATCACCTAAAGTTTGGCTTACGTGAAATCTTTCTATTTTTTCTTCTATCATATCTACAGGGTCAGCATACATAGTATCGTTACCTGGTATCCTTCTAAATTGATTTAAGTCGTAAAAATACTGCTCAAATATATCCATTTGTGCTTGGTTAGCAAATAAATTAAATTCTTGAGGTGTTATATAACCTCTTTGTTCTTTATTGGCTAGAGCTAAAACTCTTTGATATACTACGTCTGTATTTATCATAATATTTTTTATTGTAGTTACGATCGCCCCGTAGGGCGACCGCTCTACAGTTTGATTAGTTGTTTAATCTTTTTTCTATATTTGCATATATTTCCATACCTTCATCGGTTTTAAACCAATGCGCTAAAGCAGTGTATGGATGCTCGTCAAATGGTACCGTCATTATTTTTCTATCGTTAGAACCCCATAAGAAGTTTCTTTGATCGTTTGATAATTTAATAATACCAAGTTCAGTTGCTTTAATACCAAAGTTTCTAAGTTGAACATTATCATCAGCGGCTAATTCTAAGAACAAAGCTGGATTATTTCGTGCAAACACTAGTAAATCTCTTTTAAGTTCTTTAGAACTCATCTTAGATACTCCAGATCCTTTTTCTACACGCATAATAGCTTCTGCCATATCAATATCTAAATCTCTAGCTATAACTATAGCGTCTGCTTCAAGTTCTAGTATTTCTATTTCATTAGCTGCGTTAACCTCTGGCTTGTGTTCGTAATAAATGTTATCTTTGTGAGGGTGGTATAAAGAAAGTAGCTTTTGTAAAACTGTTTTTTGTTTCTCAACAAATAAAACTCCGTTTCTAAATACAACATGCTCTAATCTTTGGTCTCCTTGCATCTCATCAACAAAAGGAGTTTTTTGATTTTGACAGTATTTCATTTCTCTTTCATAACCTTTTTCTTCATCAAAATAATAAATACTGTTAGTTTTCAACATATAAGACAAAGGTTTTCTATTTGATTTTAAATAATAAACTCTATCTTTTATTTCCCAAGTTGGTTTTTTAGATTCAACTTTTTTAGGTTTTGGTGTTTCAACAACAGGTGTTTCAACAACAGGTACCTCTACCTCTGTGTTTTTTGTTTTTTTTGCCATAATATAATATATAATAAAATTAATAAAATAAAAGGCCGAGGCCGAAGCCCCGGTCTTTTTATAAAAATGCTTACTTCATTAACATAAAGTTGTTAGCACCTTGAGTAATTAAACATCTCTCAGTTAAGAAATGTATCGACATTGCGTCTAAAGCAGATGTAGCAGCGCCTACAGAACCAGTAACCCAAGACTTCATTCTTCTGTCATCAGTTTGTGAAGCTCTAAATCTCACGTGTAAGAAAGGACGTCTCATACTAGCTCCAACAGTTTGGTCATAAACTGAAGAAGTACCAGCAGGAATCATAACCCCTCTAATAGCGTTAGCACCAGCAGCATCGTTAATACCACCTCTAGTAGCTTTGTCATTTAGGTATCTAAAGTCAGACTTGTAGAAGTCATAAGAACCTCTTCTAAATCCAGAGAAACCTAAGTTTAATGCCATATCTTCAGAGTTATTAAATACTCCGTAAGAAGTACCACCAGCTCCGTAAGAGTTCATTGAAGCTAGCATATCATCTATAGCTAAACTAGTTGTTCTATTAACAAACATCATGTATTCTTCAATAGCACCCTGCTTGTCAAACTCAGCTAAAATTGCATCGAACTCAGCTAAATCAGTAGCAGCGTTAACACCAGTTACACCAGTAGTTACGTTACCTCTTGACTCAATAGCAGCAAATAAACCTTGTGTACCTGTTGCATCACCAGCAGATCCTAAGAAATTATCTACAGCATCAGTACCGTGAACACCAAGTTCACCTTCTAACATTGCCATTTCTACATAATCAGTAAATCTAGCTCTTGTATCAGCCTCAGCTTTTAAATACCATAAGTAACCAGATTGACCAGCTTCAGTAGATATTTCAACCCAACCAATTCTAGAAGCATCAGAACCATTAACTTCGTAATAGTCTTTCATTATAATTGGTTTGTTTGAGAAAGATTTAAACTCAGATTCATTAGAACCTCTACGATCTGTAGCAGCAGCATCAGCACCTAAGTAACTAGTACCTTTTGCGAACTCAGAACCATAAACTAATACAACTAAGTCAGTTTTAGCGTCTGTAATTGCAGAACAGTCAGCTACACCATAAGGCGCAAGTTCTACAACGTTACCATCAACTTCAGTAACTAAAGCTTTAATAACAGCTTCTGGGTTAGAAACGATAACAGTATCATTAACTCTAATACCATGAGAACCTGAAGTATAAGTAGCAGCAGTGTCTATATGGTCAGTAATAGTTATTTTACCACCATTAAGAGAACCGTTAATATTACCGTTGTTATCAGTCATCGTTGCAGTATAAGATAAATGTAATCTACCTTGTTCAGACCATACTACTTGATCAGCAGTCATAGCCTCTTCAGCTCCAATTTGAGCTAAGAAACCTGAAATAGTTCTTGGTCCGAATACTTCAGCTTCTTTCTCCATTAGATCTGGTACATATTGTTGCGCCCAACCTTGATTTGCAGTTGACGCTAAGTCTAGGTAGTTTGAAGCAGTAGCTTGCTGGATAGGTCCAGGAGTACTGTTTAACAAACCACCAGGATTTGAAATTGCCATAATTTTGTAATTTTAAATTGTTATTTGTTATTTTTAATTCTAAATTTAAAGTCATTAGAATTATTACCTAACACTTTTACTTTTACTCCACCAGTATTGACCTGACCATTAAACTCTTGTCGTGGATCCATACTAACGTTTTTAGATTTAGCTATACTATCTTTTAAAGCATCAGCCTTACCTTGTTCGTAAAAATGTTTTGCAATAGCATCAGCATTCATAGCTGTAAATAAACCTTTATGGTAACCCTTGGTATCTTCCATTTCATTGTTTTTGTTCAAGAACTTCTTGACAAAATTATTAATGTCACTTTGGGTTTCTTTTACATTACCCGCGTCTTTTACATTAAATCTAAACTTCTTATCACCAACATTGTATTCAAAACCTTTGAAGTCTTTGTTGAATAATTGATTTGTTTTATTTAAAAAAGTACGAGTTTGTTTTTCAGCTACTTGTTGCTGTTCTTTTGACTCTTTGTTGTATCTGTTGAAAAAGTCAATGGCTTTTTGTTGTTCATTTGTCAACTTATTACCATATTGTATTTCATCATAATACTTGGTTTTTGCACTTTCTAAGTGCGACTTTGCTTGAGCAACTTGCTCCTTCAAAGCTAATTTTTTTCTTTTTATGTCTCTATCATCATCTAAATCTTCATCAAAAGAAAAATAGTCTTCCATCATAAAGTCTATTTCTTCTGAGTTTAAATGAGGTTTTGTTTGTTTATAATATTCTTTTAATAAAGATAAATTATCTAATTGAGAATAATCTTGATTTAACTTTACGTAATCTTCTAAACTACCACCAGTCTCATCCATAAAATCTACAAGCTTTTGTATGTTTTCTGGTAATGCTTTTCCAGTTTCTTGAGCTTCTGCTACAGCTTCTTCAGCTTGTTCAGCTAACTCTTCAACTTGTTCTTTTACTTCTTCTTCAGTTATTTCTTCTACAACTGGCTGTTCTTGTGCTTCAGCTTCCGGTTGTACTTCTTTTTGTTCCGGTGTGGCCGCGGTGTCTTCAACGAGTTCAACCACTCCCGTGTTGTCAGTATTGTTTTCAACAACTTCTTCTTTGGTTTCATCGTTTTTAGTTGGTGGTTTATCTAAGTTTACTTTAATAACGTTATCGTCTTCTTGTGTTTGTTTTTCACTAAGATTTACTTTAGTAACGTTTTCGTCTGTAGTCTTTTCAACTACTTCTTCTTTTTTCTTTTTTGCCATAATATAATATAATAATAATTAATAATTTTTATCTAGGTGTAAAACCAGACATATCAGTAGCGCTTCTTCCTCCTAATATATCATTACCTGCTGATTCAAACTTTTTAGCAGGTTGGTTACCTTTTCTTTGCTCGATCATCTCGGACTGTTGACTAGCCTGTATTCTAGTCCTTTCGTCTTTACGATCTTCTTTTTCTTTTTCTCTTGTTTTCAAGTTTTCAGTTTCCATACCTTTTAAACGCGTGTTAAACTCAAACTCTAAAGCCATCAATTGTTGCTTAGCTTGTATCTCTTGTTGCATCTTTTGCATTTCAAGCTGTGCTTTTAGTTGCTCTAACTGCGCTTGTGACTGTGATAACGCTTGCTGCTTTTGAACTTCCATTTGTGCGGCAGCTTGTTGTTGCTGTGCGTTAGCTTGTGCTTGCGCTTGCATGTTTTGTTGTTTAGCCTGCTGATCTTGTTCCATTTTCTTTTTTCTACGAATTTTAAGAACTTGATTAGCTAACTTAATATTGTTTATTTCTCTAATGTCAATAGCATCTTCTAAATCAATAGTTTGTTGCTGTAATGACATTTGTATGTTGTTTTCTAATTTAGCTTGCTCTTCTTCATCTGGCATTAACTCTATAAATATACCAAAGTCGTACAAGTAAAGATCAGACATTTCTTCTAATGTAGCTACATTGTGAACACCAATACTTTGTATAAAAGCGTCTTTAGTTGGAGAATATTCTATAATATCAGATATTCTAAGTGATAACTGTTCTGCTACTTCAGCTGTTAAAAACAAACCAGAATCTAGTATGTGTCTAGTGGCTACGTTTGAGTTAGCGGCTGCTATTTTTTGTATACCTACTAAAGCTCTGTCGTCTGGCATACTACCATCTCTTGCTTCGTTTAACCCTGTCACATCTCTTATCATCTGTAGATAATAGTTGTAGTTACCTATAAGAGCTTGTATTTTGTTTCCACCGCTTCCAGATGTTATTTCTTGAATAGGTACTTTACCAGGATTAATATCACCGTCTTGTGTAAACGATCTACCTATAACACTACCTGTTTGGAAGAACATGTTTAACGCTTCCTGTGGATTATAATTAGTACCGTTACCTAAATCTATTTCAGCAAGTCCGTCTGCATCTAAATAAACACCATCAGGTATCATACGCGACATTACTTGCTGTAATTTTAAATGTGTTAACTGAATCATATCAGCAAACCCAGTAATTCTTTTTACTAAAGAATCTATATTTCCTTTATACATACGAGGTGCTACGATACTATAGTTCATTTTAACTTTGTTAAAATCACTTTTAGGCCTCATCATGTTCTTAGCCATTTCCCACTTTAAAAGCTTATTTGTACCTAACACCATAGCGCCTTCGTATAAAACTTCTATAGCTCTATGTAGTTTAGTAAATCCTCCTTCCATATCTTCTGGTGGATTAAAGCTATCGTCTTTTTCTATTGCTTTATCCGCACCACTAGCTGTTTCTTTTAATTTGTAGACTTCATTCATGTAAGTCTTGTAATTAAAATACAAAACTTGAACTTTGTTACTATCAAACTCATCATAGCTACTAGCGTTTTTATAAGAGTTATTAGTATACAAAGATCTTGAACTAATTATTTCTTCTAAATCAGTTTGTGTTAAATGTGGAAACTGTTTTGCTAATTCGTTTATAGGTATTGTTTTTACTTCACCAACATAATATATATCATCAAAATAAGGTGATTCGGTATAGGAATAAACTAAATCTGCAGGGTCAACATATTCTATTGTAGCTCCTTCAGAAGTGTTAAAACCAGTTTTTACAGCACCGATACCTAAAACAGTTAAATCTCTATAAAATCTCTTCTTTGTTAAATCGTACTTATTACCATCCATTAAAACATTTATAGCTTGTTCTTCTGCTATTTCTACAGCTTGCTTATAAGAAAGTTGCATGTGTAGTTCTAATTCTTCTTGTGATTCTGGTAACATATTAGGATCGTTTTCGTACAAGTTTACATCAAACTGTTGTTGAACGAAATCGTTTACTTCTCTAGTGTTCATGTCGTCTATTATAGACTGCATGTACTTTGTTCTTTTTTCAATACCATAAGGATCTTGTGAATATGCTTTTACATCGTAAGATCTATCTGACATACCGTTTACAACTATATCTACAAACTTAGGTATAATTGGCACTGGTGTCCAGTCTAGATTTAAGTAGCTTAAGTCACCGTTTATAGATAACTCGTCTTTATACTTTTGTATTGACTGATTACCCTCTGCATATAGTCTTAGCCTGTGAAAATCGTTATAGTGTTTGTGGTATCTATTAATTCCTTGATCTTTATTAAACCACTCGTGTTCTATAGCTTTGGCAACTTTTAATCCATAGTCATAACTAAGCTTTTCAGCGTCGCCAACAACTTGACTAGGAAAATAATTATTAGTGTATTCTGCCATGTTTTATTTTATTATTTTTGATGTATTACCAGTATTAGTATACTTAGAAATACTTATGTTTAATTTAGGTTTCTCAATTTTTGCGTTTGGTCTGTATAAGTTTCTATTACAAGCCATGATAGCAAGACCAGAACTTATCGAGGCATCAAACTTTGTTCTTTTGGTTATATCAAACCTAGCCCAATCATTTAGTGTTTCATTAAAATATATATTACCATAAACACCATCTTGTAAATGACCAACGTGTTGTTGTATATACATTTCAATAGCCGCAGCGTGTGCTTGCTTTATGTCTTCACTAGAGTTTGGTATACCACCTATTTCTTTTTCTGAAGTTGACAGTTTGTTCCAAATTTTATCTGGCCTATTCATACTGTAACCTCTATAACCCCTACGTCTTAAATGATATAATAATCTTGGTTTGTTGTTCTCCGCTAATATTGGCATGCCATAAAATACTAATGCCATTAATACGTCTTCAAAAAATATTTCAGCTGTTGGTGGTCTTGATATATATTCTAAAAACATATGATTAGGAGGACAATCTTCCATTGAAAACTTTGTTAATCCGTGTAAAGCCCCGTTAGATCCTTTGCCATCAACTGTACCTGATATATCGTAGCTATCACAACCAAAAGCACCCATGTGTTCGTTGGCTGGGTATTTAATACCGTTTTTAACTATTATTCTATTTTGCAGGTGACTTGGTGGCACCCAACTTATATTAAATCTACCTTTTGGATCTGGATAAAACATTACCTGTGTATCTTTAACTCCGTTAACCCATTGAAAGTTTCCTCTACTTATATTTCCTTGCGCGCCAATACCTTCGTTATAATCTATCTGCTCGTATATTTTAGTTAAATTAAATATACTATTTTTTGCCTCGTCTCTAAAAGCGTGTTCTGTTGTTCTTGGAAATTGTCTATAAAACTCGTTTAATGCATCTGAATCACCTTTTAAACCTTCTACCTCATTGTTCCAATGATCAATAATACCATATTCTATTAATTCATCATCTGGTCCGAAGACATCATGATCTGGGTTATTAAAGACTGGTTTTCCGTATCTGTCAAGAAATCCTTCATAGTTCCATTCCATTGGGATAAAAAGAGAATATAAACCAGACTTTGTCTGTCCGTTTCTGTTACGCTTAGTAACGTCTGAATCATTGTATAGTTTTTTAAAATTACCACCACCTTTATCTAAAGCGTTTGACGTACTACCCATCATACACTTACCCACAACTTTAGCACCTAATCTCAAACAAGTTTTTGTAACACGCCAGTTGTTTAATATATTATCAGGTCTTTCCCACTTACCACTTTCATCGTGTACTAGTAGCGCTAGCTTCTCACCGTCGTAACTATTATCTCCAGTGTTCTTCCAATCAATAGTAGTGTCTAATCCTACTAAATCTTCTTGTGCTTCATTAGCCACTATTTTTCTACGTGTGAATTTACTAGCTGGTACTCTATATGCAAGCTCTGACTTTGGCCTGTCCATACCATCTTGTATAGGCTTAAAAAAGAAAGGATAGTTAACTGATATTGGTACTACTTTATCTGTAAACATTTTCTTAGCATCAGATCCACTTTTTGATAGTATACCATATCTACTATCACTCGATATTGTTGCTAAATTAACTGTTTCTGCACTTGACATAAAAGAAAATCCAGAACGTCTGTTTTTAAGGTAACACATACCATAGCATCTTTTGTCAGCTTTACAAGCCTCCCAAAATATAAAAAACAGTCTATTTGCTTCTCTAAAATCTGGGGCACCTACATCTATTTTACTCCATTGTAAGTACATATAGTGACTACCTGTTATATACGTAGGTTTACCATCGTTAGTAAACCAAAAACCCTCGTCTCTACGTTTAAACTCTTCGTCTATATAGTCATACCACTGTTCTTTTTGCTCTTCAGGATATGCTCTCCAGTCAAATATGTTTTTAAGTTTACTTAGTTCTTTTGGATAATCTATTTTTTGCCATCTAGAGGATTTGTGCATGTGCACTTGCATTGGTTCCAACGGCAAGCCAATACGCAAATTTTGTATTTCAAGTATTTCCCCAATTTTACCAGTTTTTGATATAACGATAATATCATGTTCTTTATTGTATCCATATCTCCATTTTTTGCCACGGTTCATCCGTGTGATTGTTGTTTTCTTTATAGGCTCTACGACCTTAACTAAATTTTGCTCGTACATTACTTAGATCTGCCTTCTGCGAATCCTTTAAAAGTTTTTTTCTCTGCCTCTTTAGGTGCTTTGCCCTCAAGCAGGTTATTTTCTTCCTGAATCCTGTTAAGTATTTCAAATGCGTCAAATATTGCTAGTTTTTTAGTAGCCGCAGCATTTTTCAGTCTATCAGCAGAAACGTCGTCTTCTGTGTTTGTAATAATCTTTTCTCTTGCGACATTAATTAGCTCTTCAACTGCTCTCTGCCCAGCTTGGATTATAAGCTTCTTCGTTTCCTTGATATTCATATTTAATTGTAATAAATTTATTTAAAACTCTATATAATCTTTTACCATCGATTACAAACTCGTAAGTTGAAAAAGGTGTAAATCCTACAAGATCGCCAACATTGTTGACGCCATCAGTATACTTAACTATACCTATACACTCTTCTTCTTCTCCTGGTTTTAGTGTGTCTCTTTGTTTTATAGGTTGCACAAAACAATATCCGTTTGTAGCTTGCCATTCACCTTCTTTGAATCTACTCCAAGGCCTTGGTCTTTTGTACAAAAATATTTGATCTTCTTTTATTAAGTAAGTATTTTCGTTAAAATAACTTCTACTATTTTTTTCGTTACCTTGCATGTCGTGCCAGCGCCTAAACACATTGTGATGTGTTATAATAGTGTCACCGGGTTTTATTTTAGTTTCATAAGCCGTAGGTACAGATTTAACAATAGCTTCTCTATTAACAAACTGGTGATTAAATATCTCTGTATTTAATATAAGATCTTTATCACCAACCTTTTTGGTATTGTTGTATCTATTACCTTTTGGCTCTATAATAAAGTCAAAAGGCGCTCTCATTAATACTCTAAGTTATATTCAACAGATACCGCCATGTTTTTATTAAAATCCTTCCAAGGTAACACGTCTTTGTTTTTTCTAATATAAATAGAATACTTATCTTTTTCTTCTATTATATCACATATAGTATGCCCACCATAAACATCTTGGCCAACAGCATAGTGCATAGCGTTTTCCTTGTAGTCTTTACCTACAGTAATTTTTCTAATTAGTTTACTCATTTGTTTTGTAATTTATAGTACCGTCTTGTATATTAATATCTGAAGTACCATAAGCTTTTTCAAACTCGCCCTGCATTTTACCAAGCTCTTCTTGCATTACGCTAACATGATGTAATAGGTTGTGTTTCTTACTTTCAAAACTACCTATTTCTAGTTGAGCCCTATTTATATTATTAATAATTGATTGTACTTTATTTAATTCGTCGTTTGTAATTTTAGTAGCCTTTTCAGTTTTCTTAGTTTTTCTTTTTGCCATTTTATTTAATTTAAGTTAATTTGTTTTTATCTTTCAAATCCAAGTTTAATTCTAATTGGATTAGCATTTAATAGTTCATCGTTGTTAGCTATATCTACAGTTGTATTAGCTTCAGAAAACGTTAATTTTAGTTCCTCAACTTTAGTTAAAGTACCCGGAATAGGAGTGTCTAAGTCATGTACGTACACAGTATCACCTACACTAAACAACTTTCTAGCATCAACACCGTCAACAACTACCTCTGTAGCTTGAGCAGAAGAAGCATCAACTGCCCCATTAGCTAAAACACCTGTTCCGTAAGCTCTAGCTGAAACTTGAAGTGCAGCTACGTATAATTTATCAAAACCCACGTTGGTGCCACTATCAGGTTCTAAATCCATAACTATTGGTAAACTCGCTCCTCTACCTCCGTTGTCACCATTAGCGTTTGTACAACTCATATAAACTACTCCAAAAGCAGTTTTTGATAAAGTTCCTTCAGAAGCACTTGACTCTAATCTCATGGCTCCTATTAAATGATGTCTAAGCTCACCACACGCTGTCTGAGCAGCACCAATATCTCCTAGCGCTGGTGGAGCAACGCCGTTAACTGATTTAGCAAACATTATTTCATAATCTGTTAAAGAACCAGCACCATAAGCACCATCCTCTGCGTTTACATAAGCTTGAATACTCTGTAACATACAAGATCCTTTTGGAATATCTATTGCTGTCCAATTAAATATAATGTCACCACCAGTTATATCAGCACCGTTGTTATCAGAAACGTCACCAGCGATACAGTCTGGAATTAAATCTACTGTGAAAAATTTACTTGTTGCCATTTTTTTATTTTTTTACTTTTTCTAGTGATCTACCGCCGAAATAAGCACCGATCACGGTTATTAATACTAATTGTAATAAGTCTACCCATGAAGCTTTAACTTCAAATGATATAACGCCAGCATCGATAAATATTAATAATACTGTTGATACACATAAGAATATTAAAACTAATGGTCTTATATTTTTTGATAACCAAGAATCAGAGGCCATATCAACCTTCCATCTTTCAGTTACTTGCTTTTGCATCTCAGCTTCGTAACCCATTATCATGTCTTTTATTTTTCTTTCAGCTTCAAGCTTTTCTTCTTTAGAAGTATGTAAGTTATCTATAACTCCACCTACTCCTTCTACTAATTCTTTAGCCCCACCTGAAAATAACGATCCTAATAAACTCATTTTACTTCTTTGGCTTATCTACTCGTAAAACATCCACACTTCCATCTGGGAAAGTGTAATCTACTACTTTATTACCCTTTTTATCTGTGTATATTTTAGATGAACTCTCAGGTGCTTTCGTAGCTTTTTTGTTTACGGTTCCATCATAATTATAAAGAGTGTCGCCGTATGTAGCGTATTCTTTGTTTTTCTTATCCTGTTTCATTGGAGAGTTTCCAAAACCTCCAAATCCTTTCATTTTAAATGCCATAATTTATATATTTTTGTTTCCGTTATTTGCTTCTTCCTCCCAAGGAAAATCATGAGTACCTGCTTCTTTTGCAACACCATCAACTATTATCATGTCTTTTCCATTAATAGTTTGTCTTGGGTATATATTACCATTCCATTTAACAAAATCATCTCCATACGCTAACTTACCTATTTTCATATCAGTAGCGTGCCTCATCTCATGGTTAATTACTTGTGCTTCTTCTTTGCTGCCAGGTACTATATTTTCACTAATATATATACTTCCGTCCATATTAGCTTCACCTAACACTCCTCCTTCTAATGGTTTTCTAATTACAGGTGTACCAGGTACAGATGCGTCACTACCTGCTTCTTGACTAAATCTCATTTTTGATCTTATAGTTCCACCATACATAGATGGACGTTTACCTTTACCTAGTTTAAAACCCATATTATTTAAAGTATTTGTGTTCGTGAGAGCTAGCGCTTGGATTAGCGATTGTTCTAGGGTTGTTACCGCCGCCTTTACTAGCCTTAACTCTTTTTCTTTCTTCTTTTATCTTTTGTCTTATTTTTTTCTTTTTTACACGTCTTTGATTCCAGTCACTATCTTTAATTTTTTGAACTATATTTGTTCTAGTTTTTGTTCTACGCTTTCTACTTATATTAAAAAGTTTTAAACCACGAGTGCCAGGATGTACGCCATCACCTTGAGCGTGTCCACCTTTCCATAATTTAACAGGCGAAGTATCGTCACTTTCTTCTTTTTTAAACGGAAAAGATGATTTGTTGTATTTTAGTTTAAACGGTGTACTCATCTATCTTTATCTTTTATCATATCATCTATAGCTTTATTGTAAACTTTGTCTGTATATGATTTGTTATTATAAAATGTACTTCTTTCTGAAGTTGGTAAATCTTCTTCACCTAGAAGCACTCTGTATATCCTACTTATTAATTGTGAACATTGAAAAGAAGTTTTGTATATAGAGTATTTAATAGTTGTTCTATTACGTTGTCTCCACACTTCGATCCAACCTTCTCTTCTTAGTTTTTCCCACCGGTTTTTATCCCAGCTCATGGTATAAGTACCATCTATAAACTCGTTTCGTGTAAATCTTTTTTTACAATCTAAGTAAATTAATAATTCTAAATCCGCGTCTGTTAATCCGTAAGTCTTACAAGCCCACTTTCGTGTGAGCCTGTAATACTTAAGGATATTCATTTCACGCAGATCCTGCGCGGTTAATCTCATTTAAGATTAGTCAGCAGCTACAGTGTGTACAATAGTTACTCCTTCGATATCAGAGTTAACCTTGTAACCAGTCTCAGCATCAAAAATCTCAACGAACCCATCGCCTGGGTTAGCATTCAATGCAGCAACAATACTCTTCATAACAGCTTTTTGATTATTGTCAGTTGTAATAGCTACAACAACAACATCAACATTGTCACCAGAAGCACCATCAGCATCACCATGTCCACCAGTTTGTCCTTTTGGAGTAAAGAACATGCTAAAAGCGTCGGCATCATCTGTTACAACGCCTAAAGCAGTTGCTGTACCAGAAACCATACCTCTAAATGAGCTAGCAGGATACATTGTAGATCCATTAGTTTCGTCATCATCGGCTGAAGCAGCTCCAGATCTGAAATACAAATAATTTTCCATTTTTGTAATTTTTTTTGTTAATAATTAGGTTAATTTTACGTTTTTGAGTTTTAGGTTTTGGGTTTGTGGTTTTGGTTAATCTATAAGTACGACGTCCATTTGTTTTATAACGCCGTAAAATTTATCTTTATGTTGTATACCGTGGCCTGCATGTCTATCGTAATAAACAACATCGTTTTCGTTTATTCCTTCTACAAGGTTACCAACAGATACAACCTTTGCTTTTAAATACCTATTGTCTTCGTTAATTTCATCTGTTAAAATTAACCCACCAACTTTCTTAGGTTCGTTTTTTATAGGATCTATTACTATATAATGGTTAACTGCTTTCATTGACTCTAATATTTGATATTACACAATCAGCAGATATAATAGTAGTCACCACAGAAATAGAATTTTTAAGTGCTGTTTTAGTTACAAGTACAGGATCTATAATACCTGATTCAATCATATTAACTTCTTCACCTGTTATAACGTTTATACCGTTACCTCCAGCAAGTTCTTCAGTTTGCTCTATACCAGCATTAGACAATATAGTTTTATAAGGAGCTTTTATAGCGTTTAATAGTATTGCTTCACCTACATTTGCGTACGGTATTCTTTCCGATGCGTTTAATAAGGCAATGCCACCTCCTGGGACTATACCTTCTTTTAAAGCAGCTTTAGTAGCATATATCGCATCTTCTACTCTATCACGTTTTTCTTTTAATTCAACTTTAGAATTAGCGCCAACACGCACGATTCCAACGCTACCAGATAACATTGCTATCCTTTGTTGTATTTTTTTCTTTAAAAAACCATTTTTTTCGGCTTTATGTAACTTTTTAACTTCTTTTATACGGTTTTTTACACTTTCATCAATATTTTCAAGCGTAATTACTGTATTTTTATCATCTGTAACAGCTTTTTCAACTTCTCCTAGTATATCAAGCGATATTCCATCTAAATCATCACCTAATTCTTCATTAATTACTGTAGCTCCAGTTAAAATAGCTAAATCTTCACACGTATCGTTCTTAGTAGGGCCAAAACCAGGTAAATCAATTATGTTTACTTTGATGTTACCTTTAACTTTGTTCATTAAAAGCGCACTTTTTACTTGTTGTGACACTGAAGCCACTATTAAAAGTGATTTATTGTTTTTAATTACAAACTCTAGTATGTTTTGTATCTTTCTAACGTTAGGTATTTCAGATGCTACAATCAAAACTAGTGGATTATCTAGTACTGCACGCTGTTTTTCTGTGTCTGTAACAAAGTGAGGTGATGTTAAGCCACACTCAAGTTGCACGCCGTCAACTAATTCAACATAAGTTTCGTCAGTTTCAGAACTTTCCATTAAAACAACACCATCGTTACCTACTTTTTTATAAGCATCGGCAATAATAGCGCCTAATTCTTTGTCATTGTTACAACTAATAGCAGCAACATTGTTCAACATATCGTCTTTTACCTCGATTTTGATACTATCAAGATATTCGTTTACTTTTTTAGCACCGGAAGCAATGCCACTTTTAATATCTCTAGTAGAAACATTATGGTTTTGCTCGTGGTTAATTTCTTTTATAAGTGCTTCAGCAAGGACGGTAGCCGTAGTGGTACCATCACCTGCTTCTTTCACTGTATTTCTTGCGGCTTCTTTAATTAAAGTAGCGCCCATGTTCTCAACCGGATCAAATAAGACTACGCTTTCTGCAACGGTTACACCATCTTTTGTGATTACCGGTTTACCGCGTCCATCTTCGTATATTACGCACTTACCCGAAGCGCCTAGTGTGGATTTTACGGCTTGAGCCAGCTTACTTACGCCAGCTATAATTTTTGTTTTAGCATTATCGCCAAAGTTCACATCTTTGACAATCTCGCTAGGTAGATTGTATTCCATTTAATTTAATTTAATTTAATTTATAAAAGTTTAATCAGTGAGGCTGTAGCAATGTAGTATAATAGAAAAGTACATAACAATCCTATCCACCCAATAATTGCTACCCCTAACATTTTAAACTTATTCACTACTTAAAAGTTTTAATTACTTTAGGCCCTTTTGTAGCCTCTAGTTTCTTTGAGAAGTGGTCGATGCTTCCATTAATTGCTGTTTCAGCACCGTCGATCGTTTCTCTTCTAGTTACAGCGTGCCACTCCTCGTTATCAGGGTTTGAACACTCTGTTTGGTAATAGCCATTTGCTAGTTGTGTAATCCTCCAATTACTCTTCTCAGCTAGGTGTTTCCATTGGTTAATAGTTTTTTCATTCGGTTTAACGTTCGTGGTATACGAACTCTTGTAATACAAATAAGTCATAGTTTTTGGTTTTATGTATTGGTTAATATTAGTTTTTTATTTTCTTGTCTATTAGTTAAGAGAGTCCTTAGTTCTACCTCTAGCCTCCCTTACTCTTGGCTTTCCTTTAACGCTACCGTCTTTTCTGTATCTAGTAACTATTTTACCTCCCTTTTTATCTGTTTTACCCTGGCTAGTTCTAATTGTCTTCTTCACGCTTCTATCCCTTCTTCTTTTAGTAGTTACTGTACCTGTGTGTACCCTACCCTCGCCAGTCTCATATGTGTCAGTAGTCTTTTTAGTTTTCCTACCTTTAGTAGTAGTAGTTATAACTGTTTTATCATCCGGAGTTTTAGGAGCTCCTAGATTAAACATGTTGTCGTGTTGTATCGTTTCTGTTGTAGTTTTTCCTTTTTTATCTTTTTTCATCGGTGACACACCTGATAATTCTGCTGGAGAAGGCTTGTTACCTGACTTTAGTTTAAATGAACTTTCTTTTTTCATGTTATTCGTTTTTAGTACCTCGGCCAAAATTACCTCGGTTGTTTTTAATTGATACCCGTGCTATAGATCCATCAGGTTTGTGATGTATGTCACTATCCGACCTTTGGCCCAACCTTTGGTTCTGTGCTTTTTTAGCTTTACGCGCAGGTGTCTTAGCCATAGCTATATCCCTACGTTTCTTAGCCGCAGCAGCTTTAGGTGATAATTTTTGTTTAGTTAGTTTTATTGGTGAGCCTTTCATATATATTATTATCACATAGAAAAAAAGATATTTACTTATATAGGGGTAGAGTGTAATACCCTATCCCCCCGCTCTTTTCCATTTTGTGAAATCGTTTCTGCTTTACCCAGGCCCCCCTTCTATATTTATTTTTTTTTAGAATTTTTTACGTTTTTGTTTTGGCCCCCCAATATATTTTAGATATCCTAGTGCAGTCACAACACTAACTAGACTATGTCCAGATAATATATATGTAAGTCAAATCAAAAGGAATCTAACAGACTCACAAACTAAATAAGTCTATATAAAGATAATATAAATACAAACAAACTAATTATTAATTTAAAAACAAACTAACTATGTCAAACAAAGTAAACAAACTAACAACAAAAAGATTTGTAATAAGAAAGTCTTTAATTGGTACTAACACTGTAATAACTTTTACTACTAAGAAAGGTAAACAAGTAACATACGACCACGACGAAGTATATACTCGTAACAAAGAAAGATTTGAGTCAATGAACTGTTTTAAGAAGTACAAGTCGTACACAAACACTAACAACATACCTACGTTTTGTAGGTAGTTAGTACTAACATCGACCACCGAAAGGTGGTTGGTGTATAGCAAATGTGTATAGCACGAGTGGCGAGTTAGTCATGGCGCGCTACGACCGACTGTCACAAACTTAATTCGAACACTCCAAGATAATATATATGTAACCAAAAAATAATAACTATGACTATAATAATTAAAGTGGATTCTGATAATGATATTTATGAGATGACAGTGAATGGTGAAGTATACACACTTGATAATGTATATGACAGTGAATATGGTAAACTATTTGATGAACTAAATATGTCAATAGAAGTATTATAGACACAGAGATGTAGTGTAATACCTACTAACTAATAATAACAAGTAAACAAAATATATACTTTACACAACATAAATTCGATGTAAGTAAGATAATATAAATGTAAAACGAATATAAACTAATAAAAACAAACTAATTATGAAAGAAAATGTATTAAAAAGTAAGAGATTTGTAGTAAGACAGTCTCTAATCGGTAAAAATCAAGTAATTGTATTCACGAACAAGAAGGGTGATATTGTTAAGTATGACCACGACAAAGTGTATGAAATTATGAAAGAAAAACTAAATACTCTACCATGTTGGACTAAGTACAAGAGTTACACCGCGACTAACAACATACCTGTAGTACTAAGAAACAAAGAACTAGTTTAGTTTGTTTGATAGGTCGAGGTGGTACTCGTGAAGTACTGATTAATGAGTACCATCTCCTCCTTTTTTAAAGTATGACATTAGGTAGTTAAATAAGGAGAGTAACACCCTATTGTCACACTATCACAAAATAAATTAAACACGAGTAAGATAATATATATAAATAAAATATAAAACTATGGATGAAAGATTATTAAAAGAATTATTATTAAAGTTATTACCAGACTTTAACAAAGAAACAGACTGTTACGAGAAATGGATGGAAACAGTACAAGATGAAATTAGAAACTTATTAAATGAAGATGAATTATGAGTAGAAAAATAATTATAGACAAGTATCAAGGTAATACACATTATAGTGTTCACGTGATAGATAGTTTCGGTCAAGAACATCATCTAGGTTATCTAGGTATGAACTTAACTATGGAAGATATAGATAAACTGTCTGAAGAAATATGGTCAAACGAAGTTAAACGTGAGATAGACCCACTATCAAAGGCGATACACCAAATGGTTGAAACAGGTAAAAAATTCCTTGACGAAAGAGGTAATCATAGAGACGGATTAGATTAAAATTCCATACCCTTGAGGTATGTCTCGATAGGTAGAACGGTTTAAGTGAGGTTCGATTCCTCACCTACCACTAACAAACTAAAATTAAAATTATGAGTGAAAGAATGAGTAAAAATGTATTTCTAGTAGTGTATGGTTTAACAATAATAACCATGTTAATGGTAAGTGGAAACTAATCACAAATTAAAAACGATTGACTACAGATAATATAAATGAAAATAATGTATAATTTAAAACAAACTAAAATGAAAGTATTTAAAAAACTAAAAACCCACCACAAAAATTATTTAAACTACTTAGTAGACGGTGAAAAGTACAGAGCATACAAACTAGGTGAATTACCAAAAAAGTTTGGTACAGATAAAATTACTGACTGGTTTGAAGTACCGTTTTTAGGTACAGGTCACAGTGGTTTAGTATTCATATCGGAAGACTACTTCCCAACTTGGAACTAATATGAAGTGTAAATGTAGTAATATAATACCTCAAGGTCGACTAGACCTGGGGTATACCACGTGTGTTAACTGTTCAACAGTAGAAAGATATGGTTGTGCACCATTGACTAATCACAAAACAGGTAATAGTATACAAATAATGTCTATGAGTGATTCAGTAAAAATCAGTAGACTAACAAGACGTAGTGGTTATGGTACAATGTTAAGAAACGTCTAACACAATACAAATACGATAATAGTAAGATAATATAAATAAAATAATATGAAAAAAACAAGATTTAAAATAGAGTACAAAGACTCTATAAGTATGAGATGTATACAAATAGTAGAGGCTGAAAGTGAAAAAAAAGCTATTATAAACTTCCAACTCGGGTTAATGTCAAATGATGACTACATGACACAACTAATTGACATTGAAGAAGTTCCTGAAGATACTGTGTTTGTAGATAACAAAGTACCAGATTGTGAGTCAACAGTGTGGAGTACAGAAGACGGTACAGAGTTAGATCAAGATAGTCAAGACGTACTAAACGACGTTATGAGTACTTATACTAACAGTGAAGGTTTAACACTAGAACAGGCTATGGAAAGAGAATTTAAACGTAAAAATAAATAGTATGACTAGACAAGAATTAGAGAAAGAAGTAGAATGGTTACGAATAGTAATTAAAGAATTAGAAGCAGAGAAAGATATACTATGGGAATATATTAGTGATAAAGACATAGATGAAATATATAAAAAATTAGAAAAAATATGAGATATATAACAGTATTAGATTATGAATCAGGTAGAGTACACCAATACAATATAAGTGTTGACATGAAGACTGGTTATGAAAAATATAAACACTGGTCGCCACAAGCTGAGGTATGTGAAGAGTACTTAACAAATAAAGGTCACAACTTATCTAACTGTGAGTGGATGGCACATAATAATAACCATATAATAAAAGAATAATATGACAGTAGAAGAAAAATTACAACTACTTGGTATACAAGAAGTTACAACAGACAGGCAACATAAAAATGGTACACGTATATTTAAACTACCAATTAAAGACTTGTACTGTCGAGACGGTAGTGCTATACACGTCGGTTCCTTCAAGTCTGGTTATGTTAGGCGAGTAAACCTTAGAGGTCATACGAGTTGTTATCAGTTAAACAAACGTATTGATAGTGAGCCACAGTACTACACAACAGACAAGAAAGACTGGTGTGGTAGACCATTGTACAGAAAATTTACTACAAAAACATGTGAATTAATACCAAATGAGGTAGATAGAATAGAGTATTTAATAGCCTATTGTCTCAAAAATTACTACATAGGTCATGCTAACAAAGTAGCTAGATCAAGTGATGAGTATATACCTATGTATTTACACAAAGCAGAATTAACGAGACAAAGACAAGAAGAACCAGAAGTAAAAGTAATTATTAACGGACATAGATATAATATAACATGAATAAAGAAAAATACAAAAGAGAATATCTAAACTTGTGTAATATATTTGGTGCTGAATTTATGGAAATATGTATAGGTTTTGATAGATATTACAAAGAAAGACAAAAATACACACAAGCACAGATGATTGAAAGTTTAAAAGAAATTAATAATTTACCAATATGATACAATTAATAATAATATTAGGTGTAGGTATTGTAATAGGTATGTATATTACCTCACAAATAAAATGTAGTATAAGAAAAAATATATTTAATAAAAACATAGAAGAGTATGAAAAAAAGAAAACTAAACAGTAAAAATCCTAAATATGTAAGTGACAAAAGCCAGTTAAATGATGAGATATTCTCATTTAAAAAAGGCACGGCAAAAGTTAGAACCTCTGGTGGTAAGCTAGTAGGTACAACAGTAGAAGTTAGAGCTATATGGTATTAATAGTAATATGGCCTAGTTAGTCACAAACTTAAAACGAATAACTATAGATAATATAATAAAATAAAATGGAAAATAATAAAGAACTGTTAGAAGCCACAGTAAAAGGCTTACAAGATAAATTAGAACAATTACAAACAGAATTAAATGTTAAAACTATAGAGTTAAAAAACATTAATAAACCAAAATTAAATCAGTCTACTATGGATATTATATACGACTGTATAAATGATGGTCTACATGAGTTTGATTTTAATGATGAAGAAAACTATGACTTTGAATATGAATTAGATTATGACGGTAGAGTTAGAACTTGTAGTGTAGAGTTTAATAGTCTTGATTACATACAAGAACCTATTATAAAATCAATAGAAAATAAGTTTAACATTATAAATGATATAAAAGATGAAAGTGAAAGTGTATAATATGACAAGTCCTAACGGCAACAAAGTAGCTAATCAGTTTGAAATATATACTGATAAAGGTAAGTATTTTCAAAGTTACAAAACTATAATAGCACTTGTAGACAATAAAGGTCAGGTATTCTTAGATAAATACAAATGGAATTATTCTAGAACTACAAGTAAATATAGAAATATATTTCTTAATGATGATACTAAAAGTGTCAAAGAAAAAATAACGTCAGGTGAGTATAAATTTAAAGAATTAAACTAATGTATAATATAATAGGAATATCACGATTTGGTGAGGAAATAATAGATACGGCAGACAGCCGTTCAGAGGCTATGAAACTAGTTGGTGAGTATCAACTGGCCTTTGGTAATGATTTTATAATTAAATTTAAAAGAAAATAAAATGTATATAACAGAACAACAAGTAGAAGAATATATGTCTTGGAGAACAGATGAAGAGCTAAGACATTGCCCTGAAGCTATATCAGAGGCATGTAATGAAGTATTAAATATTTTTAAAGAAAGTAACGAAACGTTAACAGCAAAAGATTTATTAAAGTTATTATTCTTTAACGATCCAATACCATCGTTACACACACATAACTATGGTTTTCACACAGCAACAGGTAGACATATAATAGAAACATTAAAAGAAAAATATTATGAGTACGAGAGCGTTAATTAATGTAGTACAAAGACAAGAAGGTAGATCGTTCAGTAAAACGTTAGAGCCAAGTGCTATACACACACAACTTTACAAACACTACGACGGTCATCCAGAGCGTTTAGGTGTGACATTAGCTAGTTATCTAGATGGTTATGAAATACATAGTGGTATGTCTAATAAACACCAAGGACCATTAGCTAACGGTATAGGATGTTTAGCTGCTCAACTAGTGTCTTATTTAAAGAATGAACCAGGTAACGTATACTTACAGCCACCACAAGATAGAGATTGGGAAGATTACGTATATTATATATGGATAAAAGAAAGCGAAGAAATAATGATAAGTATATTTAACTACGATGATGAGTGTATATTCGTAGGTAATTGTGAAAGTTTAATAGAAAAATATGAATATTATGACAGATAACAAAAGGGTAACTAATAGACAAATACTAGACAAGATCGACTCATTAAAAGTTGGTGATGAAGGTTTGACTATATTAGCTAATAAAATAGTTAGCCGTATGGTTAAACTTAAATCAATGGAAGACTGGTTTCAACATGCTAGTAAATCAGATGTTTCTTGGCAAACTTATAAAGACTTAGAGTTAACAGAAGAGGTTGAAGCACTTGGTGAGGCAGCTAAACTAATGACACTGATGAATATATGTCAAGAAGACGAAGAGTACGAAAAATGTGCTATAATACGTAATCGTATGGACGAAGTTAATAAAATACTTAAAAAATATAATAAGTAATGAATATATTTTATTTAGATAAATGCCCTGTAAAAGCGGCACAAGTACAATATAATAAACATGTAGTTAAAATGATACTTGAGTCAGCTCAAATGTTGTGTACGGCTCATCATGAATTACTAGATAATCCTGATGTACCATATAAACCAGCCCATGTAAACCATCCGTCTACAATATGGACAAGAACTGATAATCATCATTACTATTGGCTGTATGAGCATATGTTAGCTTTAGGTGATGAATATACAAAGAGATATGGTAAAACACATTTATCAATAACTAGGTGTAAAGAACCATTAAAATTAGCTCCTGTAAATATTCCACATGTGGAGTTTAAACAACCTCCACAATGTATGCCTGATGAGTATAAAGATAAATGTAGTATTAAAGCATATTGGAATTATTACATCGGTGAGAAACATGTTGTAGCTAATCCAAAAACAGAGAAAATTTATAGTACAATACCGGGGACTGTGACAACAGCCCCTTAATAATAATGAGTAATAGGCTAATGTCACACGAAAGAAACCTTACATACCTTAATAATAACCGCATCGTATACCGTAGACTACCAATAACAGATATACCTACAGAAGAAAACTGGATGTATCTATATTATAAAGATGGTACACACGAGTGTTATGATCTGTTTAGAAGTAAAGCACAGATAAATACTTACAAGTCTCTTAAATGGCATTTGTTAGTATTGTGGTATTTAAACCCACAACTAGACCAAGATAAATTTTTAAATTTAGCTAAGTTTATTTGTGATAAGTTAAATAATTTTATTACATTTGCAATACATGAAGACTTATTAAATAAAATAGTTTATGAAGTTAGCATGTGTGATTTAGAAGAGCCACCTAAAAATAAAATACGTAAAGTTATATTTAAACCTAATTGTGGATTAACTAAAGAAGAAAAGTTAAAAATAGTAGGTATATTTATAGGTAGAACTAAACGTATTACAGAAGACAATATATATGAGTGTATGTTAGAAGTAAATAATAATGGTAATAAAATAACAATATCTAAATTAGCTAAACTATTAAACTGTACTTCAAGAACAATACACAGAAACATGGGTGTAGAGTTAAAACGTGAAAAAGAATTATTAAATGAACAACTGTAATGAAAAACTATAATATACAGAATTATATAAGATATAAAAAAGACTTAGATAAGTCTATAAAACAAATAGATAAATGTAGACTTTGGGACGAATTTAGTAGAGATGAATTAATAACTACGTTTATGCCTTTGGTAGAAAATTTAGCTAGAAAGTTTTCAACTAGCCAACAAGCATCCGGTGTTATGTCTATATTAGACTTAATACAAGAGGGTAATGTTGGTCTAATATCAGCTGTAGATCGTATAGACTGGGACACAATATACAGTTCAGATGAGCCTGAAAGAAGACTCAAATCATTTATATCTAAACGTATCAAAGGAGCTATTAGAAGAGGTATTAATATAAACAGAGGTGGTATAAGAATACCTGAACATAAGTTAAATGAAATAAATAGAAACTTTGAGACAGATAAAAAAATGGTAGCTATGTTTTTTAATTCTGTGTTTGCTAGTCTTGATGATGATGCTATAAAAGAACACCATATAAACCACGAGCAACCTAAAGAAGACAAATATAAATCTCCGATGTTTACAACTTATATATTAAACTTATTAAAGTTAAATCTAAACGTAAAAGAATATGATGTTATCAGAATGAGTTATGGATTAGACTGTGAGAAGCATACAGCAAAAGAAATAGCTAGTAAATTAAACATAACAGGTAGTGGCTCTTATGTAAGAGTTTCTAACCTCAAAAAACAAGCAATACAAAAGCTTATTGAAAATGTAGAACACTCGCAAGTGATTGATTTTCTGTGAGTTAGTGATTAAAAATTAAATAAAACGTGTAATTATAATAATATACCAAAATACCAAATTATGAAAGAATTAAACCAAAAATTAGCTCAAATACAAACAGAGTTAAAAACTAAAAAATCGAGTTACAACTCGTTCGGTAAATACTATTTCAGAAAAGCCGAAGACATTTTAGAGGCTACTAAGCCTTTCCTTTTGAAACACGGCGTTTCAGTTACTCTCAATGAAGAGATGATAGCTACAGACCCTGTTCCAACAATCAAATCAACAGCAACTATATCAGACGGCAAAGATGCTATACACGCAACTGCTATCGTCGGCGTAGACCTTAACCAGAAAGGTATGCAGACAGCACAGCAGTTCGGTGCTGCTTCTTCATACGGTAAGAAATATGCTTTAGGTAATTTATTCTTAATCGATGATACAGCAGATGCTGACTCTACCAACAAACATGGTAAGTCTGATACTGTAAATAAAATTAAGCAAGCTGCTAAACCAGCTATAACAAAAGAGCAATTAACAAAAGCTAAAGAATATATAACAGCTGGTGGTAATATTGCTGCAATAGAAACTAAATATAAATTAACAGATGAACAAAGAAAAAGTCTTACAAAGGCTTAAAAATGACGAAGACTATTACGGTGATTTTGGTAATCAGTTTTTATCTAACTCACACGTTAGTAAACTACTAAAAGATCCGTTAAATGTCTTTGAGCCTAGCAAACCATCACCAGCGTTTTTAATAGGTGGGTATTTTCATACTTGTATACTAGAGCCCGACAAGCTAGATAAATACAAGGTAGTTAAATCAACTACAAGAAATACAAAAGCCTATAAAGACTTTGCTGGTGGTGAGTTATGTCTACTACAACATGAAGTAGATACAATTGAGTTGATGAGAGATAAACTTATGGCTAACGATATATGTAGAGGTCTTATATTAGATAATGACTTAACTGTAATAGGTAAACCAACTCAATATGAAGTACCAGGTGTTACTGAGCTATTTGGTAATATGTGGAAGGGTAAAGCAGATATTGTTAACCATGACGAAAAATTAGTCATTGACTTAAAAACAACTGGTGATATTGACAGGTTTAAATGGTCAGCCAGTAAATTTAACTATGACTCACAAGCTTATATTTATAGTAAGTTATTTGGATATGAGATGTTATTTATAGTTATAGACAAAACAACACACCAAATAGGTATGTTTGATTGTTCACCAGAGTTTTACAAACGAGGTGAAGACAAGGTGAGTAAAGCAAGTGAAGCTTATGACTTGTTTTATAAGACCAAGGATTTTGATCCTAAACAGTATTTCATAAGCAAAACCTTATAAACCAAAAATTATGGCAAGAACAAAACAAAAGGTATGTACAGTTAGTGGAGTTAAAACGTCTGAGAAAAACTTTTACAAAGGTCACAATCACGTAAAAGCAGTAGATAATTTTAGAAGAACTACAGGTGCTACAAGAGAACAAATGATGAGAATGTTTAACCAAATAAATAATTACTAATATGGCAAGTATTATTAAAACAAGTATTAACCTTAACAACATACCGAAAGACAAAATATATAACGGTAAAAAAGGTAAATACCTACCAATTACAATTACGCTGAACAATGAACCAGACCAGTTTGGTAATCAAGGTCCTGTTGTAGTTGAACAAACAAAAGATGAGAGAGATGCTAAAGCAGCTAAGACTTATCTTGGTAATGTAAAGGTCGTATGGACTGACGGTAATAACGTTGACAAAGCTCCTTACGATAGTAATCAACCAACAGCTCCAGCCTCTGCTCCGGCTGCTGCTGAAGAAGATTTACCGTTTTAATATATGATACAAGAGATCAATGGATTTTTGATTGACAAGTACAATCAATACGACCTAAAAGAAAAAGCAACGCAGGGGATTTGTCCCCTGTGTTCACATACTAGGAAACCTAAGAATCAAAAAGCACAATGTGCTTCGTATGATTGGGAACGTGGTCTCGGTACATGTCACAATTGTGATACTACTTTTCAGCTTCACACATACCAACGTAAAGGTGCTAGTGAAAAGGTATATATAAGACCTAAGACTAAACCTTTAGATGAAGTAGGGACCAAAGTTGAAGAGTGGTTTAAATCACGTGGTATAAGTAAACAAACTCTGGCCGACTTACGTGTAAGTGAAGGCCAAGAGTTTATGCCACAAACCGGTAAGCAAGAAAACACTATACAGTTTAATTACTATATGGGTGATCAGCTTATCAATGTTAAGTATCGTGACGGTAGAAAAAACTTTAAACTTTATAAAGGAGCTGAAAAAGTATTTTATAATATCAATAGTATTGTAGGTTATGATACCTGTATTATTGTTGAGGGCGAAATGGATGTATTAGCATTACATGAAGCCGGTATACCAAATGCTATTTCAGTACCTAATGGAGCCACGTTAAATCGTAACAATTTAGATTACTTAGATAATTGTATTGATTACTTTGATGATAAAACTAAAATAATAATAGCTGTTGATGCAGATGAACCTGGTCAAATGTTACAACGTGAACTTGTTAGACGTCTTGGAGCAGAAGTATGTTACATAGTTGATTTTAACGGTAACAAAGACGCTAACGATTTTTTACTTGAGCACGGTACAGAGGCCTTACGTAGTGCTATACACGCCGCACGTCCTGTACCACTAGAAAATGTATCAACTTTAAAAGATATAGAAGATGAACTTAAAGACTTTGTTAAAAACGGCTTTAAACCAGGATTTCAAATCGGACTTAAGAACTTTGATGATATTTTCTCTACTTACACCGGTCAGTTTATTACTGTTACTGGTGTACCCAGTAGCGGCAAGTCTGACTTTGTTGACCAAATGGTCGTGGGATATAATCAACTTTACGGTTGGAAAACTGCGTATGCTAGTCCAGAAAACCAACCAGTCTATTTACACGCGCACAAATTAATGCGTAAACACTGGCAAGATATGCCACGTGTTGATGATATAGATGGTGATAAGTGGGAACAAGTATCTAATCATGTTAATGATAACTATTACTTCATTGATATGGATAAATACAACTTAGAAGCTGTACTACGTAAAGGTGCCGAGCTTGTAAAACGTAAAGGTATTAAATGTTTAGTACTAGACCCGTTTAACAAGATTAGAGATACAAATGCACACTCAGATGATGTAAACCGTTATACTATGGATTACTTAGCTAAGATTGAAGCTTTCTGCAAAAAGTATGATGTACTTACTTTTATAGTTGCTCACCCTACTAAAATGTACAAAGGTCAAGATGGTAAAATTGAAGAGCCAACAATGTACAATATTAAAGGTGGTGGTGAATGGTATGATGCTAGTTACCACGGTTTGTTGGTACATAGAGATTATGAAGCTAAAACAACTAAAGTTAAAGTACTAAAAGTTAAGTTTCAAAACCTCGGTGAAAACGGGGCTGAAAGTTATTTTACTTGGGAACCACGTTCAGGTAGTTTTGTGCCACACGTTGATGCAGTAGCAGAGACGGAGCCAATGCCCTGGGAATAATGGGGTGGAAAAAGTTTAACAAAGCACCAACTAAAAAACCTCCAGATTATACATGGAGTCTTGAAGAAATGAAAATGATTAGTTATGTAATAAAAAAAGGAATAAAAATAGCTATGTCACCAGACTGGAAACATGATTTGAATTATTGGCAAATAGATATTAAGGTTAGAAACAGTAGATGGCATACAGATCCTAAACGTTACGGTGACCATGAGGTTTTTGAAAGTTTAATTAAATATTATAAATACTATTATGATAAATACAATAAATAATAAAGTCTTTAGAAATGCAAATGAAGCATACGAGTATTTACACGATAAAATAATACAAGAAGGTGTAGACTTTGCAGGTACTAAAGCCTTGTTTAATGTTGGGTTCTATATAACAGACTCGCAAGATAACAAGATAATAAATAGAGAACGTAAATGGTCTGAGGTATATGCTGAAGCTGAATGGCAATGGTATCTATCTGGAGATAATTCAATAGATAAACTAGGCTTTATATATGGTAAGATTCCTGAGATATGGAAACGTATGGCTGACGAAAAAGGTAATGTTAATTCTAATTATGGTTGGCAGTGGAAACGTAATAATCAAATAGACCATGTTATAAATACACTTAAGTATAATCCAGACACAAGGCAAGCTGCAATATCGATATATGACTGTAAAGAATACAAAGATTATACAAACGATACACCATGTACCTACGCTGTACAATTTACAATAATAAACGGCAGGTTAGACATGTGTGTAACAATGCGTAGTAATGATTTGTGGTATGGCTTTTGTAACGATCAATATTGTTTTTCTAGGTTGCAAAAGATGGTCTCTAATGAATTAAATATTGAACCGGGTGTATATTATCATTTCGCACATAATATGCATCTATATAATGATAAAATATGATGTATTACTTATACCATATTCCGGGTAAAAAAATAGGAGTAACAACAGATCTTGAAGAAAGAGTTGAACATCAACAAGGTTATTATCCAGAAGAGTATGAAGTTATAATGTCTACTACAGATATAGATTTAATATCTGAAAAAGAAAGACAATTACAAAAAGCTCTTGGATATAGAGTTGATAGAAAACTTTACAAAGATTTATATAAACCAATAAACCAAATAAGAATAAATAATATGAGAATAAATGTAACAGAAATGACTACGACATTCCCTTGTCCAGTCAATAAACTTAAAGGGCAGCTTATGGATAAAATAGGTATGCAATGGGAAACAGACAGTGGTCCAGTTGGAATTACTAAAAAATCAATTGACTGGATAATGAACAACGTTAAATCATCTCAATTTACAAACGAAAGATGTTATATATATAACAAAGCTTTTGCTAGATGGTTTGATAACCACGATGTTTATGGTCATCACAAACTAGATAATGCTAAGCAAATGAATAAAGTTGAACAAAAAAGAAACGGTACATTAACTGGTGGTTTAGCACCTACAGGTATTAGACAACAAAAGTACTGTGATAAAAGCTGTTCAGAAGTTAGTATGTTTGAATTAATTAGAGAGTGGGCTGATAAAAGAGGTCTGTACGACAAAGGTGATCCTAAAACTCAAGCATTAAAACTTGTTGAAGAGGTTGGTGAAACTTGTAGAGCTATATTAAAAGGTAACGATATGGAAGCAATCGACGGTATTGGTGACTGTGTTGTTGTACTAACTAACTTAGCTGAGTTACTAGGTGAATCAATTGAAGGTTGTATTGAACAAGCTTATTTTGAGATTAAAGATAGAACTGGTAAAATGGAAAACGGAACATTTAAAAAAGATTAATATGTCAAGTAGAGAAATATATGATAGTAAAAACGGTATAGCTATAAGAGAGTCTTATGGTTTTAGAGATGAAGTTGTTAAACGTGTTGTAGATAAGTTTGTTGACAGGTCTAATATTGGTTATGAAAAATACGGCCAAACTTTACATGATGAAAGAACATCTAAAGTTAAAAACTTAGCAGATTATTTAAACGATATACAAGAAGAGCTTATGGATGCTATATTGTATATTCAAACAGCTAGAGAAGAGCTCGATGAAAAAGAAATTTAAACGTAAACGTGGTCCTGTCAGAGCTAAAAAAGTTAGCTTTGACGGGATTACATTTGCAAGTGGTTTAGAACGTTATATGTATCAAGTTTTAAAAAAAGCTAAAATAAAAGCTACATACGAAGGGCAAACGTTTGTTTTACAAGAAAGTTTTATGTTTAATAATGAAAGTTTTGAAAGACAAAGTAACGGTAAAGGTGATATGGTTAATAGAGGTTGTAAAAAAATATTAAACATAAAATACACGCCTGATTTTGTATCTGACTCATTTATAATTGAATGTAAAGGTAGAGCTAACGAAAGCTTCCCAATGCGTTGGAAAATGTTTAAAAAGTATGTAAAAGAAAACTTGCCTCATGTAACTTTATATAAACCCCAGAATCAGAAAGAGTGTGATAAAGTAATAGAATTAATAAATGAAAGAAATAAATAACAAAATACTATCGGATATAACAGTGCACATGAAATATGCTAAGTTTATTCCTGATCTACAACGTAGAGAAACTTGGGAAGAACTAGTTGATCGTAATAAACAAATGCATATAAGAAAATATCCGAGTTTAAAAAATGATATAGAAACTTATTATAAATATGTGTATGAAAAGAAAGTCCTCCCTTCTATGCGAAGTTTGCAATTTGGTGGTAAGCCAATCGAAATTAGTCCAAACCGTCTATATAATTGCGCTTATTTACCTATTGATCATATTGACGCTTTTAGTGAAGTTATGTTTCTCTTACTTAGCGGATGTGGTGTAGGTTACTCAGTACAATTACATAACATTAAAAAATTACCAGAAATAATTAAACCGCACGCTGTAAGAAAACGTAGGTTTGTTATTGGTGATAGTATTGAAGGTTGGTCTGATGCTATTAAAGTATTAATAAAATCTTATATGGGTGGTAAACGTTCATCTAAAATAAAATTTGATTATTCAGACATAAGACCTAAAGGTTCTAGACTAGTTACATCAGGTGGTAAAGCACCAGGGCCTCAACCATTAAGAGAGTGTTTAGTAAAAATTAAAGGTATATTAGATGCAAAACAAGACGGAGAAAAACTTAAAAGTATTGAGGTTCATGATATTGTCTGCCATATCGCTGATGCCGTACTCGCTGGCGGTATACGTAGAGCAGCTCTTATATCGTTATTTTCCGCGTACGATGAGGAAATGATAGCGTGCAAGTCAGGTAATTGGTGGGAAACTAACCCACAAAGAGGTAGAGCTAACAACTCTGCTGTATTAATGAGGCATAAAATAACAAAAGAGTTTTTTATGGATTTGTGGAAACGTATAGAGCTATCTGGTTCTGGTGAACCTGGTATATACTTTAATAACGATAAAGACTGGGGTACTAATCCATGTTGTGAAATAGCATTAAGACCTTTTCAGTTTTGTAACTTATGTGAAGTAAACGTATCTGATGTAGACACGCAAGAAGAATTAAATAATAGAGTTGCCGCTGCTGCTTTTATAGGTACGTTACAAGCAGGTTACACAGAGTTTCATTATCTTAGAGAAGTTTGGCAAGAAACAACGGAGAAAGATGCGTTGATCGGCGTGTCAATGACTGGTATCGGTAGCGGTAAAGTTTTAGAGTTAGATCTAAACCAAGCTGCTGATCATGTAAAAATGATGAACAGAATAACAGCTAAGACTATTGGTATTAATCCTGCGGCTCGTACAACGTGTGTTAAACCTGCGGGGACGACATCTCTGGTACTTGGAACATCATCGGGTATTCATGCATGGCATAATAAGTATTACATCCGTAGGATGCGTGTAGGTAAAAACGAGGCTATTTATAGTTATCTTGCTATACACCATCCAGAGCTCGTGCAAGACGAATACTTCAGGCCTCATGATACCGCTGTTATAGAAATACCACAAGCAGCACCAAAAGGTTCTATTATAAGAACTGAATCTGCTTTTGATTTATTAAAACGTGTCAAAAAGGTAGCTACAGAGTGGGTTGCAACAGGACATAAGTCTGGTAGTAATACACATAATGTTTCGGCTACAATTAGTTTGAAAGATAAAGAGTGGGACAAAGCTGGTGAGTGGATGTGGGAAAACAGAGATAACTATAATGGTTTATCTGTCTTGCCTTACGATGGTGGTACTTATACTCAAGCCCCATTTGAGGATATAACTAAAGCTAAGTATGATGAAATGACAAAGCTACTTCAAGATATAGACTTGACTAAAGTAGTAGAGTTAAATGATAATACAGATCTATCAGGCGAACTGGCTTGTGCCGGTGGATCTTGTGAAGTAACAAGCCTATAACTTAAATTAAATTAAATGTACGGAGAAAACGAAGTAATAAAATTATTACAACAAATGGGTAAAGAACTCAGTGATATAGAAATTGACGCTGAGAAGTTTGTAGAAGGTAATAACTCAGCTGGAACAAGAGTTAGGAAAACAATGCAAACAGTTAAGAACTTAGCACAACAAATTAGAGTTGAAGTTCAAAACCAAAAAAATTCTGTTACTATATAAATAAAGGGGCTTACGCCCCTTTTTTTTATATCTTATTTTAAAATTCTACTTCTATAGTTAAAGAAAAATATTGTATTGCTCCACTTTCTGATTTTATAGCTGTAAATAAAATATCACCAGCTGCTATGGCTGTGGCTGTAAAACTAGTTACATCATGATCTTCCATTTTAGCATTACCCATAGCTGTATAAGAGATATCCGCTAACTCTACTGCAGACACATCACTGTTGTCATCTCTTGTAGGTGTTACTTTAAACAACCCTATATTAGCTGTAGCGCTACCAGCACAAGTTGACCAACCTGTAATTCTTTTAAGTGTACAAGCTTTAGGCATTACTTTTCCACCTGCTCTCATCCATGTTTGTACTGTTTGCGCTGTTAATCCATCTGATCCAATACTAGTATCATGATTAAACGGAGCTGTATTAACACTAACTTGTTTAGATATTTCAAAGTTAGTTCCATCACCAGTACCATAACCTTGAAAATCAAAATGTTGAAGATGTTTTGTATAATCCGTAGCTACAGCAGTTCCTTCCCAAACACCAGTTCCAATAGTTCCAACTGTTGTTAAATTAGATAGTGTATCTATAGCTGTTTCAATAGTAGATTCTGTGGTAGCGTCTAATGCATCTATATTATTTAATGTTGTAGTTCCACTGCTATCAGATAATATAGTATTACCATCACCTATTTCAATATGACCACTGGCCTTAAGCTGTACACCATTGTCTTTAATTTTAAATATAAAAGACTCGTCTACTTGAAAAGAATATCTAGCGTCATCAGAAGAACTACCAGCAGTATGAGTTATAAATTTAACAACATCTAATCCCTGTGCGCCACTTTCATATTCAGCTTTTATTTCTAATCTTTCTGTTGCAGACGATCCTATACTAAAAGTAGGATTACCATCATTAGTAGCGTCATACAAAGTCATGTCCCCAGCATTTTGCTCGTAATCCGAAGTGATAAGCCCTGTACACCCAATAGCTCCTCCAGTAAGTATACTATAAGGATTTGTAATAGTTTGATTTGTACCAGCATACATCCTACCAACTTTTAATACAGCTGCATTAGTTGTTGTTACAGAGGCGTTCGTAGCGGCCAACGTTGAAGCCTCTATATGAACATGGTTATATTCTGCTGCGGTTCCAGAAGCCGAGGTATTATTATCTGTTATAGTGGAAGCGTCAATATGTAACATAGCCCCATCTCCAGGAGTGACGTTTTTATTTCCGTCTATTGTTAATCCAGTTAACGTTCCTAAAGAAGTTATTCCTGGCTGAGCAGCTTCTACATTTAATGTTACCGTACCAGTGGTTCCTCCACCAGACAAACCTGTTCCAGCTGTAACACCTTCTATATCACCGCTACCGCTAGATACAGTTGCTTTAACTATTTTATTATTAGAGTCTAAACCTAAGTGACCACCACTGGCTATAGTACCAGAAGAAACATCTTCTAAGTAAACTTCGTTACGGAACCTAGATATAAAATCATATACTTGTTGTCCTATCCATTTCATATTATATATTTATCATAACGTCTAAAGTATCTGAACTTCCAACTGTTAAATATAATCCATAAGTACTATTGTCAAAGTTAATTACACTACGATTATCTAATAACAAAGATGTATCAGATGGAATAGCTACTGTATTTAATATTTTAAATATACTAGCAGCTGCCGCTGTTGGGTCGTTCTCTATAAAAAGAGTAACAGTCGCATCAGCAGTAGCATGAGTATTAGTTATTAATATAGACTTAATACCACTAACACCTGACTTAGGTTCTATAAGTTCTACATCTACACCGTTAGATCCATCAACATTATGATATGGAGTAAAAGCCATTTGTTACGCCTCTTCGTAATACATTGCGTACTCTAAGATAACTACATCATCTGTAGCTGGCTGTACCTCTATATCTTCACCGTCTACAACAGTAACTGGCATCATAAGCCAATCACCTCCATGTAAAACACCTACTTCTACAGAGTTTATTAAAACTTTTACACCAATTGATTTATCAATAACACCTTGAGAGTTACCAACGTTTTTAATATATACTTTACCAGCTGTATTATCCAAAGGTTCTACTAATTCATTAGCCATAGTAATTAAATCTACTTTTGAAGCAGATGCTAATTTTCTTCTTGAGTAACCAGTAGTCTCTGTAATATCATTAGTTGTTCCAGCTTTTGTTAAAGTCATACTTTTAGTTACACTACCAAAACCAGCTAATATATCAGACGTTACCGTTACTGAACATGTTGTCGCCATATTTATTTATTTTTATTTATTAATTATTAGTCTGCACTAGTTGGTAAAGTTTCTCCTTCGTGCCAACACCACCAACTAATAGTGTTAGTACCCCCAACCGCTGTTACTTCTAAGTCATGAGTAGCATCATCTTGGTTCCATGGAATAAACATCCAGTCTCCACCATATAACCTACCTATTTCTTTAGCATCTATTACTATTGTTACATAGTAAGTTTCGTCTGTAGAGTCGTTAGAAATTAATACTTTAGCTGCTTTATCAGCTCCTGCTGCTGTAGCATCTAAAAGATCAAAACTTGTTCCAGTAGGTACTTTATTGTACCCCATTCTTACTTGATCTAATCCATCAGCCGTGGTACCCGCTTTCATTAAAGTGGTCTCTGTACTCACAGACAAAGTATCTTGCATTAAATCACTTGATAGCGTTACCGCTGCTGTTGTCGTTGCCATATTTATTTATTTATTTAGTTATTATTTTTATTGATCTTGACCCATTACCATAAACTCTACGCTAGTAGGATTATTCGAGGCATAAGCTTTATAAGTCTTATCACCATGCATAGGTATAAAACCCCAATCACCTGCGTCTAATTGAAATTGAAGAGGATCTCCACTTGTAGTATCATCATACACATATATTCTATGCCCAGCTGTAGTGGCTAAGTTTTTAATATACAAATATGGAATAGCAGCAAAATCATCTGCTGTATACAAAGTGATTTGTCCACTAGCAGTTGCTTTATCTGTAGAAGTTATTTTTGCTCTAGCCAAACCAGTTGTATCTTCTATACCTGTTGACGTTGTAGTTTTAGTCAATGTACACGTTGTAGAAAGTGATAATTCGTCAGTTAAAAGGTCTGTACTATTTATTGTTATTGTAGCTGTTGTTGTTGCCATATTATTTTATTTATTTATGTGCTTCGTGAATATACTTAGTTTTACCATTCACTTTTTTAGCAATTGTTAATTTTTTTCTATTTTTTTCTGGTGATACGTAACTAATATGCACCCAATTAGGATTATTATCATCACCAAACTCCCATATCATTTGATCATAATCTAAATTATCTTTAACGTAATGATATATTTGAGCATTAGGATTATCTCCATAAGGAATATCTATATCCATAGCTTGTCCTTTACAGTGTTGTGAATAAGGTGATCCACCAATAGCTTTGTTTAATTCTGGACATCTAAAAAAAGAATTAATTCTTATAGGTCTACCCATAAAAGCTCTAATTGGTTCAAATAACTTTTCAGCTATTATCTTCATATTTTTTAATTGCTCTTCGTTGGGAATATTATCTATACCCATTCTGTTAGCAGTATTACTTCTTACGCCTTCTTTGTAAGAACAATGTTCACTTATTCTTTGCATATTATTTTTCTCCACATTTTTTACTAGGGTTAGCGACTTGTCTCCAGTCTTGTTTTACCCATGTTTTTAAACTACCTCCACTACTAGTGCCGGTAACATTACTTTTACTAGATCTTTTGTATTTACCAGCTTTACCAGCAGCTCTTTTAGCACGTATTACTTTCTGTCTTTCAGATTGACTCATACTAGCAATTTTAGCTTTAGGCAGACATACTTTTTTAGTACCTCCGCCTTTAGCTTTTACTTTTTTTACTTTCTTTAATGGATTGTTCTTTTGAACGTACATTATTTCTTTTTCATCTTCATACCAGCAGCTTTTTTCATCATCATAGCTGACTTCTTCATCATTGCAGCCGACTTTTTAAGATTCATAGCTGATTCTTTTTTAAGCTTCATAGCAGCTTTCTTCATAGTCATTGCTGATTTTTTCATTTTAACTACAGATGCAAATTCTTTAGGTAGTTTACCTTCAGCTTTTGCTTTTCTTAATTTTGCGTTAAATTTAGTTGGTGCTTTTTTCATTTTAAATTTTATCTTTTATAAAGTTAAACATTGAGTTACCTAATTTTTCGCCCATCTTACTATCTGACTTATAGTGAGCACGGGCAACTCTACGACTATAAGATATATTTTTTGCGGTCTGCATAAACGCCGATTTACCGTATTTCATTTTTAAAACATTACCTATCAACATACCTTGTACAGAGTGACCAGAAGGATACGAAGGTGTTTCCATAGACTTCATTTTAAAATGAGCTAATGATTTATCTAACTCATAAGGCCTAGGTCTATTATAGTGTTTTTTTAATTCTAATATTATTGGCACAGAATCTTTTACAAGCTTAGCAACTAATTGTTCATCATAGTCTTCTACACCTTGTTCTTCAGCTGTTTTTTTAAAAGCAGCCTCTATATTATCATACTTCTTAACGTAATCTTTTTTTAGAGGTATTTTTTTTAACGCTTTAATTTCTTGAGCCGTATCAAAACTATTATCACTTGGTGGTTTGCTTTTTTTAAAGCTAGACACATTAAAATATTTTAACACTTGCCTTTCTTTTGTTGTTTAGAAGCCCACATATTAGCATAGGCACTAGGATATACTTTAAACTTTCTTCTAGCCGCAGCTTTACAACCAGCACTTAATTTTTTTAATGCAGGAGATTTCTTCATTTTGTTTGGATTACCTTTACCTCCGTCAGCTTTGCTAGCATGCACGGCTTTTCTTTGTGCGTCACTTACGTATCCCATAATTTATTTTTTTTATTGTTAACATTTCCATCTACGTCTAGCAGCTTTACCTCTTTCACCGGTCCAACCTTTTGATCTAGCGCAAAATGATTTTCTACGTTTAGCTGCTTTACTACCAGGTTTTACTTTACCTGTTACAGCTGTTTTTAATTTACTACCTGGATTTTTACGTCTATATTCCTTGACGCCTTTAGCTGTCATACCAGCACCTTCTTCTACTGTTCTAAAATTACGACCCTTACCTTTTGTAGTTTTTCTTGGCTCGTTACTTTTTTTATTTAAAGGAGAACCGTCATTTCTTCTACGTCCACAACTAGTAACAGCAAAAGGATTACCTTCTTGAACATATCCTTCAGTTTTTTTAAACATACTATTTTGTTTTTCGCTACCTGGCATATTATCTTATTATATAATTAATACCCATTTTAAAATCGTACCACTCTCTGTTCCAGTACTTATTGTATTTACCTTCTGCAAACACACCTAATCTTTTATTTATCTTTTGTCCAAATATTAAACCACCAGAATAATCTAACCATTGTCCATCAATGTAGTTATGGTAACTAAACTCGTCTTTATCGTTGTAGTGGTATGGCATTAAATTAGCCCATGTGTGTACCCAAATACTTTTGTTATAGTAGTAGTAATCTAAACCTATCACTAATGAGTGTTGTAGCTTGTTGTCTAACTCATTACGTTTTCTTTCAACGTAGTTAGCTAATACTTCTGGTATTACAATCTGCTCCCATACGTCTGATGAATAAGCTACTATATCACCATCTGGATTATAATACATGTCGTGATATACATCTACGTTATAACCTTCTTGTAGGGCTAAATAAGTGTAGTGTATATTACCATTGTCTAACTTCCAACTAGCAAGTGGATCGTAACCATAAGGCTCAGACAATCTTTGTACCGCACCTGCGTTAAGAGTTAGTTTACCAATGTTATATTTGTACCTTTGTGAAGTTTCAAAATACTCTACATCAGCAAAACCATCTTTTAAATATTCTGCTTTTACTATAAAATGTTTTACACAAAACTTTTTACCACAACCGTCATCTGAAACATATCTAATAAAATGATGTTGATCTAAATACTCTATACCTTCTTGCCTTCTGTAATCTACCTGAAATAAAAACTCTGTACCAGTTCTTTTACCTATTGTAGCAGCATCACTATAGTTAGATTCTGTACCATCGTAAAATGTATTAGCTCTGTTTTCATAACCAAACCTAGCTATTTTACGTATACCTAAAGTTAAGTTATAATCATAAGGTGTTTGTATTGTTTCAACGCCTAAACCATCTGTAACGCTATAAGTTTCTACATCTGATATGGAAGTACCACCGTTTACAGCCGCATAAAATGTAGAGAACTTAAATATATCTTTTACACTACTTTGTGAATAACTAAATATAGGTAGTAATAATAATACTAATAGTTTTTTCATTTTATAAATTTCTTTTCAACTGTTCCGTCTTTGTATATAAAGAACAATAATTTGTTTTTCTCTATTCTAGCAGGTCTACCTAATATATCTGTTATCATCATTAGTTGTGATATACGTTGAGGTATTGGTCCTACCCAAGTTCCTTCGCAGTAATCATAAGTTAATTGACATATACTATCCCAATCGTTTGTACAACAATATTCATCAACATCTATAACCCAAGCATAACAAGGATCGTTTAACCAATAAGGTTCACCTGGCCCAGTTACACATTCAGCTGCAAACAAACAAGTATCAGGTACGTTTGCTAGTTCTTCGTAGTTCCAAGCATCTTGGTCCATACATCCCACGACCACTTCAATACAAGAACCATTATCTGTATTAGCGTCAGGATTATAATTAATAGCAAGACTGTCGGTACACCCATAAATAAAAGGCACGCAACTAAAATCCTCTGTGTTTGCCGATGCTTCGTAATTGTACATACTCGGATCAGTACAACCATAAATATAAGGTACACAAGTATCATTTGCATTAGCAAGTGGGTTAAAGTTAAACATTGTTGAGTCCATACAGCCATAAACAAATGGCTCACAGCTTCCATCGTCTGTATTTGCTAAACTATCATAGTTAAACATAGTTGGATCTGTACATCCGTAAATGTATGCTATACACGTGTCAGGCGTATTTGCTAGCGGATTATAATTTAATGCTAGACTTTCCATACACCCAACAATAACCGGTAAGCATCCACCGTTATCTACATTAGCCGTAGGATCATAATTAAACGAAGCTGTATCTGTACATCCAAACACAGCTAATACGTTACAACTGTCTTGTATATTAATATCTGTATAAACTCCGTTAGATGTGTCGATATGATACTCTAGATACGCAGGAGACACGCAACCTGGCACATAATAACAAGGTAGTGGTGTGTTTGCAGTACTATCGTAGTTAAATGCCATATTATCCATACATCCTTCAACTATTTCAATACACTCATTACCACAATAGGTTATACCACCATAAACAAAAAACGGTTGTATAAACGGTGGTCTAATACTTATAACAGTGTCACCCATAGGATTTACTAAAGTAAACCCACATTCAAGAGCTGTGCCAGAAGCTTGTTGACTAATAAAAAACTTAGCTCTTACTAGTTTAGGCGCTTTTAATTGTAAGGTATAGGTTTGATCAAAACCAGAACTCATTACAAACTGCGACGTATCATCTTGATAAATTTCTAATCTACTACCAACCCAACCATTACCTGCAAGATCATGCAGTATAAGAGTATAATCGCAACTGTCTATGTAGTCCATAGTGTTTGCGGTTGAGTCGTAGTTAAACATTGTACTATCAGTACAACCATATATTTTTAAAGTAGCACAGCTACTATCACTTACTGTGGCTGATGGATTAAATTCAATATAATTATAGTCCATACAGCCCGGCACTGGTGGTGGTGGAGTACACGTGTCTGAAGCAAATACATGCGTGGAATCTGTCCCAAAATTAGGCGTGGTACCAAACACCAAGGTATCTCCACATTGCATCAGATAATATGATCCATCGTTTCCACCCCACTGGCTTCCAGCTAAACCGTCTCCGTACGTATCAAATATCGTGAACCTTAAAACACCTGTAGGTAGGCAAACTGGAATATGTTGAGGTTGATAATCAGGAGCGTTTGGGTATGGGCCTCCTGCTGCTATCAAATTACCCATTGTATCTTTTATTTCCCAACTAGTTTCACTAGTAAATTGATCTAAGTTTATGTTTACCATTGCTGGTACACATTGACCAGGCGGTGGAGGTTGTGGCATACATTGCGGTACAGCTCTGTTGTGTATTAAACCGCTAGTAAAAGTACTAACAGGGTAATCAACCACAGTATCGCCACATATAGTAACATAGTACTCACCATTTACAATACCATCTCCATAACTATCATATATAACAAAAGATATATTTTGTATACTATCAATATACAAAGTGTCTCTATGCATAAAGTCAGGCTGTGTATAATGCCCGTAATCTACATAATCTATAGTATCACCTTGATAAACAGAGTCATACAACACCCATTTTGTTTCACTAGGATATGCATCTGTTTTTATGTGTACAACAACTTCTTTTTGTGCAAAAGTTAATATAGGTAATAAAAGTAATATTAATATTTTTTTCATTTTAAAAGTCACTCATTATTAGTTCATCAACTTCCTCTTGTACTTCTTTTCTTGTTACAGCCATAGTAAAACTAAGATCCGCTTGATAGCGTTTTATTTCTTCGCCATTAAAAACTATAATTGTAGGCACTACAACTATATTAAATTCTTTTTGCCAATCGCCCTCATCTATGTTTATTCTTTGAACACCACAGTCATTTAACTTATCTAACCAGTCTACACTGTTAGCTTTATTCCAACCAGCATTAAACTCGACTACGCACACTTCTGTTTTACAAATATTTTGTGCTTTGATATTGTTAGCAAGCATTATAAATAGTACTATTAAAAAATAAACTACATACATACCTTGAGGTCTTTTAGCTTTTTCCATTATTCGTAAAGTTTTTCTTCTATTTTTTCAATGGATTTTTTAATTTCTTTGACGTCTTCTTGAGTATTCATTATAGTATTACGTATCATTTGATCTTTCATATCAAACTCCATACGCGTAACTTCAGGATCTGGTGGCGCTGGTAACTCTTTAGCTTCAGCAATATCAGCTTGTAATGTAAACCACATACCTACTAAAGTTGCTATTAAAGCAGCTATACCACCCAATGTTTTAATACTTATCTGGAAACTAGTGTCTTCGTTTAATTCTTTTGCCATTTTTTAGTTAAGTCTATATATATTTATACAATCACTTGTTTTTAACGTTTTTTACTTTTCTTTTTATCTTGTAGCTCTATAATTTTATTTACTCTGTCTTCTTCGTATTTTAATTTTTTTATTTGTTTTGAAGATAAACCTAAATCAATCAACATATTTACTTGATCTTTTTTCTTCATTTTAAACAAATCTATAGATCTTTGTTCTTTTTTAGTAGGTATATAATTTTCAACAGCAGTAATTGTAGAATCTATTTTTCTTTTGTTTTTCTCACGTAATTTCATAATAGCTTCTACCCTATCTTCTTCTTTTGGGTGTTTTTTAGGATCTAAGTTATTAGCCTCGAGTATTTTTACTTGCTCCGCCTTTTTTAAATCAAATACAGACTTTTCTACTATTTTTGTTTTTTCTTCTGGTGTAACTTCTTTTAACTTAGTTTCTTTGTTTATACGTTTATTGTTTTCTCTTATAGCTTTTTTAGCTTCTTTTATCTCGTTGTCTTGTATACCAACATCCCATTTACTCCAGCCTAAACCTATAGCAACTCTTTGCCACCATTTGTTTTGACTATCAAGAGCAGCACTTATGTTTTGTACTTTTTTAAGTAATCTAGCAACAGGTATGTTTGAAAAACCCTCTATGTAGTTAGCACTTGTTTCATATATAGGATTATCAAGATTATCTAAAGGTAATTCTGTTATTACATCTTTATTCCACTCTAAGTTTTTCTCAGCTTTTCTTATTTTTCTTATTTTTATACCTATAGGTGGTGATAACTGTAGTAGTTCATATGATGGTGGTTCTTTAAAAAAGCTATCGTCTTCTAAATTTTCACTAAGCTTAATAACATAGTTTTTTATCGTAGCGACAACAGCTCCTCCAACGCCTAAACCTTTTAACAAACTGTCAATAGTACCATTTATTACTCTTTGTTTTTTAGTAGCAAAAAACTTTTCAGTTTTCTTTTCATCTTCTTCGTCTTCATCAAACATCATAGCAAATAAAGCATTTTGTAAGGCGTTAAATATAACAGCTTGTATTGCACCATAATATATTATTCTTGATATATTAGACATGTCACTCTGTAACTGTGTTTGATAACCCCTGCTTCTTCTTCTGCTTACTAAGTCTAATGTAGCTTTTTTAATTAATCTAGCATACTGTGCTGTAACGTTTTGAAAAGCAAGTATAATTCTACCAAGCGTAGAAGTTTGTTGTTGCGATACCATATCAGGTCTAGCAGACTGCTGTGTGGCTTCAGCTATTTCTTGAAAATCAATAAACGCTTTTGCTTCAGCTTCTTTCTGTGATAAACCTTGTTTTAAATATGTTTTAATTCTGTTTCTATAAAACGTAGCACCACCACTAGCAATAGCAAAACTATCGGCTAATTGAGTAGGTAAAAAACCTATATTTAGTAAATATTTTATTGCTGCTAACACAGGATTTTTAGAGCCTGCAACTTCTCTAGCTATTTCATTTGCATTCACATCAAAAGCAGCACCACTACGTCTTTGCTTTAAAAAGTCAGAGTTAAACAGAGCAGCAAAATCAGACCAGTATTGTTTTTGATTAGCAAACGCTGCTGCAGCTTTAAATATATTGTTATCACCAAAGTTTATAAAGTTAACTGTAGACAATGTCTGTAACACAGCAGATCTAGCGTTAAAGAACATAGTTGCACCAACAGAACCATTTATCCAGTCTAAAAATCTATTAACTATACGGTTATTACCAGTAGGTCTATTACTACCAGTTTTAATTCTATAAAGCATGTCTTGTAAAGCTTCTACAAAATTATCTCCAAAAGCAGCTCTAATTTTATTTATATTTTCATCAGAAAATATTATATCTGCATTTTCTTGAAACTCTGTAAAAAACTTAGCTCTACCAACTCTACCTGTAGCATCAACTAAATCATATCTAATATTACTAGCTTGCCAACTATCACCTGGTGATATATAACCTTCTTCAACTCTTGATATTTTACCAACTGTATCAGCAAAACTATGTACCATAGGATCTGATTTAACAAATTCAACTAAGTTTTTTAAATCAGTTTTAGTTAAACCAGGTATTTCAAAACCAGCTTTGTCAAATAAATAAACTCTTATAGCGTCTTCTACAGTATAATCACCCTTAAGTATTTTTTCACCTAAACGTTTACGAACTTCTGGCATACCTTTAACTAAAGCTCTGTAATCATTAGCTATAGCTTGTTTAGCTACGTTTAGTTCTCTAAATCCTCTATTTAATGGCTTAATTAATGATTTTTCAAAAAAGTCTCTATGTTTATTACCTTTTTCACCAAAGCCTATAAAATTATACAACAAACCAACAAAGTCCTCGTGTGATGGCGGTATAAAAAATCTAAATCTACCTTTACCTTTACCTCTTGCTCTACCTTTTGCTTCAGAAAAACGTTTATTAGATTCTATACCTTTTACATCTTCTATTATATCGTTAAAGTCTTTGTCTAGTGACTTACTAAACTTAACCCTAGCTTGTACAGACTTACCTTTAATATCTAATTGATTAATAACATCTGCAACAGCTTTTACATTAGGCAAAGCGTCATCAACAAAATAAATGTCATTATAACCTTGAGAATATTTATCAGCTATCCAAAGAGCCTTAGCTTCACCGGTGCTATTACCTAAACCAGTAATATTTTCTAACGGTATGTTTATACCTCTTGTTTTTAACCAACCATGTATTGCGGTAGCGCTTTCTGGTGGTCTAGCTGTTAATATATAGTTGTTTTTAGCTCCATATTTTTTAATTCTATTTTTAAGCTTTTGTAGTAAAGGCCCATCAACACCACCTCTAACATTAACAAAATCTTTAAAATCGAAAGTATAACCTTCGCTAGCTAGTTTAGGCCCTTCTATTGGCCATTGACCACTACTTATTTTAAGCTCTACGCCATTAGGGCTAGTAGCTAAAATAAAGTTTTCTCCTTTATCAATTAGTGTCTCGTCAAAATCAAAAGCAGACATACCTCTAGACGTTTTACTATATTTTAAAACAGGTCTAGCGTTTAAAACAGCTTGTTTACTAATACTAAACTTAAATTCACTAGCAGCTTGATCTATTGCTTTGCCAAAAACTTTTGCGGCTTGTTTGTCTTTAAATATATTTACCGTAGAAGGCACAAAGTCTTTAAACTTCAACTGAGGTCTTACTCTTTGTTTTATTTCTCCCTTGTCTGTAACTTCAAAACTAATTAAAACCTTTATTTTTTTACCTTCTTTTAGTCTTAATGGTTTTATCTGTCTTTTAGAATCATTAATATTTTTGTTAAATATTTCCGCAGCACGATTTGCTAAAGCATAAGACTTTGTTGGTTTACCATTTTTATCAAAAGATTCCATTGTGTTAATATCCCCTTCAGAAGAAACTATGCTTTGTGGTGACTTTTGAACTCTACCAGTTACAATGTGAGAAGTAACTTAAATTAAATCAACTTATGTTTCGCCTTGAAACTTTTCTTTTT
>BCSF01000028.1_pt1 | contig 59253 bp, 63 predicted proteins | sample 1016431 | NCBI WGS metagenome assembly BCSF01 (sample SAMD00045685;SAMD00045686;SAMD00045687;SAMD00045688;SAMD00045689;SAMD00045690;SAMD00045691;SAMD00045692;SAMD00045684;SAMD00045690;SAMD00045691;SAMD00045692;SAMD00045684;SAMD00045685;SAMD00045686;SAMD00045687;SAMD00045688;SAMD00045689, study... | reverse complement strand
TCGTCGGCAGCGTCAGTTGTGTATAAGGGACAGGTTCACGTCCCATGAAACGAGATACTAACTTAACATGATCTAAACGGAAGTTCAGACCGTGATGCATGTTACCAGCACTATGTGCTAGTTCGTGAATAAGAGTCATCTCATTCATTCCACAGTTAGGATCTAGCTGGATTGTATGACCCCAGCTAACTCCTGCTGTCGCCGCATTAGCAACATTCTTTTTGTGAATAAGAGAGACTGAGCGATGACCCTTAGTCTTTGTGAGTTCCGCCCACAACTTTGACTTTAGGATTTGATTAAGACGTTTACGAGCTTCGTCATAATTTTCAAACCCCTGGCAGGTCAATCCATGCTTGATCATCTCGCGTGCCCAAGCCCACTCAGCCTTGTACAACTTAGATCTTTCAGAGTCCTTGAAAGCAGCTCTGCCTCGTTGAATAGTACGTTCTCTCTTAGTTTGATAATCGAGATACTTTTGAATTAACGAGTTGCTCCAATCCTTTGATTGAAGTTCTTTTACAAGATCTGATTGACTAGTTCTATAAACCAACATTAGTTGTACTCCTCTCATTCACTAAGGTCATTATCCCGCCGTAGTTTGAAAAAGTCAACAGTTAATTTTGATATTAATTAAATAATTTTCGTCTTTTGTATTCTTGAATAGTGTTCATAAGAAGATCAGTATAGTTATCTCTATGCTCTTTGAACACTAATGGTTGACTGTCGTCAACATCCATAACCACAACTGTGTTTGTTATTGGCATGCCAGTTCTTTCTTCCCACATAATAGCATAAGCTGACATCTGAGCAAAGTAGTTGGATATGTCTTCTCTTTTCTTAGGTCGTCGTGATGTTTTAAAATCTATAATAGAAGCGACCCCATCAAAGACCCCAACACAATCGACCCTGCCAGCAAGGCCAAGATGATCAGAGTACAGAGCAACCTCTTGACCATATACTGTAGTAATTCTAGCAAGCTCGGGTTTGAGATTGCTGAGGGATTGTTTAATATGTGGAAGATAATCCGAAGTGTCCTCATTGTTCAAATATCCTTCAATAATGCTATGTACAGCAGTACCGCGATTAGAAGCTCGAGTAGATATGCGATTGGCGGTCTCTTCTCCAACTCTTTGTCTCCATTCAGCTATCTGTTGTTCTTTGATAATACTTAAAACTGTAGTAACAGAAGGATAACGAGTACCATCAGGAGTAATATATTGTCTGCCTGATTTCCCAGTCTCGCTATTAAGATCTTCATATCCGAGATCAATTTTTTCATGTATGAACCCCATTATGTTTTTATTGTGTTACCTCGACCTGAACCCTTTTTCATCTGTTTGATATGATCTCTCCAACTATCTGGAGTCTTTGTAACATTGTGTCCAACCATACTTACAATCTTAGGAGCACTTGGCACTTGCCGTATACCGTATTCAATACACATCTCCTGCAGCTCTTTATGACTACAAAATACTTCCCATGTATGGGCTTCTTCTATTGGAGTGTCGTCGTCTTTTCTTACGGTATATGTTGGCATTACTTTAGGGGCTCGTCTCTTAGTAGACCTGGAAAGGCCTCGTTAATCATAGGTCGTTTTATACCTGTGAACTTCTCTTCTTCACATGCAAATATTAATTTACCATCTTTAAATACACATAGTGATGAATCATGATAATAACACGAAATTCCGATTGAATACATATTTTATATTATTTTTACTGAACTACCTTTAGGATGTGGATAAGGTTTATATTCTATTACACCATTTTCCAATAATGATATACATATATTCATCCAAGTTTTATGTCCTTCCCATGACCAGTGTTTATCCCCATTACCAATCACATCATCAATCGTTTCAACTGAGGGTCTATTAGAAATATCCCACAATAGTGTTTGTACACCAGACTCTTCTATTTTTTTTAGTAATTTCTGAGCCTGATTACGTTGGTAATCTATCAATATATCATGATGTTGTATTCTATATTCTATCAAATAAACCCTTAATGCTTCATATAACTCTTGGTTGTATTTCTTATCGTCTTTATCTAATATTATATTGTTTGAGTTGTCAAGTTCAACAAAATCAGTAGGTATAAAATTGGTATAATTTTTATCATATTTGTCAATTAATTGAAATCTTTCGGGAAATGATAATTGGAAAACAACAATATCGTTAGGTTGTATATTTGGTAATTCATTTATTAGTGAATTAATTATCCAATCGTTAGATGCCCCGCCAGTTGACATATTTTTTATATTCATACGGAAATGGTCGGCAACACCTTGAGTCCATAATATTCCCTTTGGATATTCTTTTAAGTACTGTCCGTCAATCGGTCTATCTTTAATACATCCGTCACCAGCGGTAAAACTATCACCAAAAAACCAAATAGTATTTTTCATATTTCTTTAAGATATTTTTCTATTATTCCCGCAACCTTTTCATGACCTCTTTCATTTAAATGATGACAATCATCATCGGATAAACAGATACTCTTGTCATTTAACAAATCCCTCACATCAACATTATGACAAAATTTAGAATCGTATAAATCTATATCCCATTTATATCTAGTGTTTAAAAAAACGGTACGTATTTTAAGTGAGTCTATAGTTTTAATTAAAGTGAAGTGAGTATTTTCAAATATCTCTTTTTCATATTCTTCATCTATAAAATTATTTTCAAATAATCTAAATAGTTCCTCCTCTTCCTTGTGGTCACCTTCGAACCCTAATTTAAATTTTATTAATTGTCCGTCTCCATATTGTTCTCTCATTGGTGTACCTTTAACAACATTTCCAACGTTATATGTTTTAAAGTGGTGTTTGGACCAAATTTCCTTCCTCGTGTTCTCGGTATATTGTATAACTAAAAGATCTGATGAGTTGATTTTACCACTTCTAATATCAGTTATAATCTTTCTCCATATTCTCTGATTACTACCACATCCCGCGTTGTAACCATCAATGTTATTAAGTTTTAAATTATTGGAAAGGAAGGTTGAGTAGTTTGAGTCTACCTCAGTATATGAAGAATATGAACATCCAGCAACAATTAAATTTTTAATTTCTTGTCCTCGTATCACCATAATGTATAACTTTTACCCCCTTATCAGTCTTAAACGACCTCCACGGATCTAACACAATCGAACCTTCAGGGAAATTATAATCATGATGTTTACCCATGTGAGCTAACAGGTATACCCCAACCAACGGGGTTTCTAAATCAAACTGAACCGATAAACCTTGTTCCTCAATATAGTGTCCCACTAATATTGATGATGATCCATCGACATATTCAACATCGGGTTTATAGGATTTACCTAATATTACTATAGGTAAATTGTTTTCTTTAGATAACTCAACTAACCTGTTTGCCATATTCTTGGATTGCACTTCTCTCGCTAACATAATTGAGTCAAATAGGTCGTAACCCAAACCTAAATTATCCGCCATATATCTTAACGCAATGTTGTCTCTTGGGTGACAACCTCCACCATCTCCCATACCCGCCTTCATATATGCAGGTCCTAAAATTCTATACGTTGATCTTTCGAGTGCTCCTGTTATAACGTCGGTATTTATGTTGCCTGACTTCTCCGCAACATCTTGAATCATATTAACTAACGCAACTTTGGTTGAAATGAATGTGTTATAAAATATTTTAATACCTTCCGCCTCATCCCATGTACCGAGCTCATACCTAGTACCTTCCGTAATAAACGTTCCATAGAAATCTAAGAGTAGTTTCGCATCGCCTGTCTTTGAACCATCCTCAGTTCCAATAATAATCATTTCAGGGTTTACCATATCCCACTTCACAGTACCCATGGCAATTAAGTATGGGTTATAAATGAATCTACCGTTAGGAATTAAATCGATAAATTCTCTCCTGATAGTACCAGGTAGTACTGTTGATATAAGTACAATGAGTTGTTCCTTAGATACGTATTTGTTTACCTCAACTAAGACCTCCTTTACAATGTCATAATTAAAATCTTTATTCTCTAAATGTGATGTTGGGTATCTACCATCATAGTCTGGATGGTGAGGTGTTGGTACCGCGATAAAAATGAGTTCACGATCTTTACATACTTCTTCGATCGTTGGTACCATTTTAAAGTTTTCAGGTTCCACCGAGGTTACGTCGTAACCAATTACATTATGTTTTTCGGCCATAACTTCAGCCGCGTCTTTACCTAGTTTTCCAACGCCTATGAAACCTACCTTCATATCTTACTTTTATATATAATTATATTTATTTTAATTATTAAAAAGATAAATTAAAATGACGTTTAAGTAAAGGGTTTCTCGGTTTTTAAGACGTAGTTAAATTAGTCTTTTAGTTGGTCCCTTTTCTTCCGTTGGTAATTCTTCATGTGCGCCTAATTCCTTAAACATATTTTGTAACGTCTCACCCTTCATCAAAATGTTAAAGTTGTGAATTAGAGTAGGTAACATTTCCTGAGTTATTTCAAAACATTTATCTAAATCCCAAGACGATATCTCTTCCATTAATGTGAAGATCTTATCCATCCTTTTATAGAAATCAAGTTCTTGATCATAACTTTCATCCCACCACTTAGAAAATGTTTTATAACCTTGATTTTGTAGTACTTCCAAGGATTTTGGATTACCCATTAATATGAATGGTTGTGCAACGAATATTGGTTTATATATTTTTTCCGAAAAAAACACGGTTGTTTGATGTGTCAAAGATTCAGAAACAATATTCACAAATGATTTTTTATGTGCCTCCGTGTTTAGATTATTGGCCTTATTATTTTCCAAATCAGGTTCATCATACCAATAGTGTTCTGTAGAATTATGTGTACGATAGTAATCCATAATTCTATTTTTCCACTTATCATTGAATTCAGAAGGTACACTATTCCTAACCCAATCGTAATAATAAAGTTGGTTTTGAGTATTCATACCACCTAATGATGATATAAATTTACCTTTGAAGGTTTCATTACTATTTAAAAACCCATAAAGGAGTAATCTGTGTAATTTAGGAACCCTATTAAAGTTAAGAAAGTGAAGTTCTTTTTTTTCGGTTAGTGACCATTTTATAAATCTTGATAATTTTTGTCTACCAACTTTTTTACTTTCGGGGTTACTCACACGACCCGGATCATGGAACCATAAGTTTGTTCCAAAATATGCATAGTCAAGTATTGTATATGTTTTATCATTTATAACACCTTGTGAAACTAATTCCCCTTTACGTGTCTTTGCGATAAAATTAGTTGTTATCATATATAGGTTGGTCTCATCCAATCCATACTTTTTAGATAAATCATCAAACCATCTATAATTGTCATCATCCTGACCAAAGAAACCTTCCGTAGGTTGTATAAAACATATTTTACATTTACCATCTTTAGCATCACTAATCACTCTATGATTTATCTCAACTGAACGATAAGTATCAAACAATGCATTGTTATATGTGATAATGGGGTACACATATTTAATATTTTTATCCACCACTTCATCCAATAACAAAATATTATGTTTATGGATTTCATGATCTAAGAAAACCTCAAAACTTTGACTCTTCAATTTAATTAGGGTATCCATCATTTCTCTAGACTCATTACCGGTTCTTCGGTATGGGAAAGAGATACCTAATTTATTACTTAACTCATCAATAAACTCGTAATTACCATCACCATCTTTTATTATGGGGTGTGTGTGCCAAGGGTGAATATTATACTTGGGTATATTGGAACTTACAAGTTCTGGTCGACCCTGTGGATCGTACACTAAAATTTTATTATATACTATATTCATATTACGCCCCTATATTATCTTTTACGATATTTACGATTTTATCTAATCGTTCCCATTTATCTTTGATATTATCATATGATGTGTCACACCAGTCTGTTAGATGTGTGATGTCTTTATTTAAATATAATTTGACTTTGTTTTTTATAAAAGATAATGAACCTGAACTTGCAAATAATATGAATTTTTTATTCTGTTGGACACATTTCATTGTTTTCTCGGTTATGAAGATCATACCTTCTCTAATGTCACTTTCAACCACAATCACAAAATTGACCGAATCGTAATAATCACCATTATATTTCCTTCCATGTGATATTGAATGAGTTAGGTCTTGCACATCTAATATCATTTTAGATGGTAATTTAGATAACCCTAACCTAACTTTATTTTTTTGATCATCAGGTGAATTAGTTTTATCAAAATAATCTGATTTTTTATCCCTAAAAAAATTAGACTTGTTATTAATAACCCCATCACCAAAAAAACTAACATGTCCGTACTTGATTAGATCATAGTAAGATAGCAACCCAACCATAGAAGTTCTGGTAGGTTTACTTTTTCCACAAAGAAGTAAAAACTCTTTTTTATTGATGATCTCATTAGTGTATGTGGGTTGGTAATAATTTATACAACTTATGAAAAATGGTTCTATTATGACGTTTGCTCCGTAATCTATAATTTTTTGGACATCACTTTCCATAGATGTCTCATAACTGTTCGCGTATACGGTAACATTTTCGGGTTTACCGACACTTAAAATAAATTCAATGGAATTTATTCCTAATATTTCCGCAGAATTGTCTACAATAATCTTATAACCATCATTAATATATTTTGATAGGGATGAGATAAAACTACTATTAATTGAATATTGTGAAACCACAATTGTCTCACATTCATCTATTTTTTTTGTTTCGTTTGGGAATTTTAAAAAACTTAATAGAGGTGAATGTGAGTATGAAAAGAAGTAAACTACATCATTTATTGTCATTAAATAAGTTTTTTCTTGCGGGGTATTGGGTTAGGTGTTAAATTTAAGTGTGGTATGATTACTTCTTCAGTAAATTTTTCATGACCATAAGGTTCTGGATGACTACCCCTATTACCATGTTCATCATGTGGAGGTGGCATCCCTTTCTCATCATAATTTTCACGTACCCATTCCATACAACCTTCGACAGGTAAAAACTTATCAAAATTTATTTTTGAATATAGTAGTTCTACTTCGGGGTTTTGTTTGAGATGTCCCCAATTAAATATATCCATAAAAGTTGACATGAAATAATCAATACCTAAACCATCTAAGTACCACTGTATTCTTAATATATGTTCTAAAGTATAGACCATAGATGAAACATCGTTATGGTACATTTCATAATATGTTCTGACTTCTTTTTCCTGAGACCAATTAATATTCAATATCCTCCAATTATACCTACCTTTAATAACGTCTGTTGGGTTTTTTATATGGGTATCTTCTGTTCCGAAGAAACCCCAATCTTTAACATCTTTTGGGGAGTCTGTATAATATTCATGTCTATTAACTCCTGACCACATTATACCTACCAATATTTCCTCTTTTTTATAATCTTTTAGTAATTCGTCTAAACCTGAAATAACTTTACGAGAAATTAATCCGTTACCTTGTGATGCCATTCCCCTATTGAGTAGATCTAAATTTAGTTTTTTAGACAAGAATCCCGGCCAATTCCAATCTTCAAATGTAAAACTACATCCACTTGCTAATAATACTTTTTTACCATTAATCATTTTGTAAAATATTTTTCCCATTCATTCAGACTTTCAGAAATGCTAACATTTCTTTTTAGGTCCAACATATTAATATATTTATAGAATTTTTCAAACTCAGATGTTTTATTTTTATATAGTTCTTCAGTCAATCGTTCAACCTCCTCAACATGTAAATTTGGTATCCTTTTGAGAATTTCTTGTTTCATTTCTTCAGGGATGTTAGATACATGAAGAAATGAGGGATAGTTAACATAGTTATGAGACAGTACTACTCTATGTTCCTGCGTAAATTTCTTAAATTCGTTTAATTCATAAACATTCAACATACTCACTGTTTGGCAAACCTCAATTGAAAACGTGTCTCTATAATTCAATATCTTTTTAAAATTTTTATATATCACTGACCACATAGAACCAGTCCTGATATAATCGTTACGATCACCCAAATCGTCGATCGATAATGACAACCTAACTTTTTTAAATTGTTTCCATATTTCGATAAACGTATCAGGTATCCTTGTTAAATTTATACTGTAATGTAAGTTTACGTTTTTAGCAACACCATTATCAATTAACTTTTGGAGAAAATAAGAATGTTCTTTTATTAATGTCGGTTCCCCACCATTAATCCAAACTTCTTCGAGTTCAGGTGTGTGTTTTATCAAATCATCATAAAACTCGGTACTTCGATACCATTCTGTTTTATCGTTGTTTTTGAAATATTGTTTCTCGAACTCGGTCCCTTTAAATATTTTAACATCTTCATTCCACCTATTACTACTAAACGGATTACATGTTATACATTTTAAATTACACACAGTACCTAACCTTAACTCAATGTATTTGTAATTAACATTAATGAGATCACCATTCTCTTTAGTGTTCAGTACCGCATCGTCAATTAAATGTTTGAATTTTTCGTTACTTTCCCTACGTTTACTGTAAATACCATTTTCATCATGGTGTTGACAAATCCTACATACTTTTGGGTATTCCCCTTTTAACATTTGAGATCTCATGGATGAGAATCTTTCCGAATTAGCAATATCTGTTAGAGGATCGGTTTCTAAAAATAACTTTCTGTCACCATCTATAGCACTACTCACATCATCTTTCATCTCAGTGATACAACAAGGTGTTACTGTTCCTATTGGGTGTGTTGCTAAGTGTATGAATGGTAAGACACAAAAACCTTTTTTTTCTTCCATAGTCTTAAATTGATTTCCACCACTTTATCAATTCCTCATTTTCTGAAAAAATTTCATTCAAAGTATCGGGGTTATTTCTATACATATCTGTTTTTTCCATTTGTTTTTTCCCATTACGGATTCCCTCTTCCCAATCATCATACTCCTCTTCAAATGTCTTTTTACTTTTTATATCTAAAAAACAATCTACGTAATTTTGTATTTTTGAATTTACCTTCGCCTTCTCGGTGGCATAATCTATTATGTCATCTAAAATAGGGTCTAAGATGTGTCTCGGTATCATCATTGGGGACATTATAATTGTACTGTCGAATGAAAATGTAGTCTTAATTAATGTATGGACATCCAACTCCATTGTCACATCTATCATGTCTTTTATTGAGAATAAACCTGGTGAAGTGACAGTAAGATCAAAAGAGATCCCGTAGTCACCATATTTCTCATTCAAGAATAAACCTTTTTTAAAATTGTTTATCCAACTATTCCATCTTAATCCTGTCCTAATGTATTCACCTATTTTTCCTACACCATCTATACTCGCACATATTTGAACCCTCTTAAAGTGTTGTAATAAATCATATAACTTTACTTTTCTCCTTTCAACCATACTTAGATTGGTGTTATATCTAACAACCACATCTTTAGCTTGATCGTTTTCAACCAAATATGACATTATGTCCCAATGTATATCCCACATTAGTGGTTCCCCACCAACCCAATATATCTCTTCAATTCTCTTTTCGTAAACAGCGTCCCATAACTCTTTTTCAACGACCGTTTTTTGAAAATTACCTATAAGTGGTTTATATAAATCACTTGCCCATGCGTCTACACCGTTATCATAGTAACCTAATTCTCTATTTTCTTTTTCCCATTGTGAGGATAGTTGATCCCCACACATTCTACATTTAAAGTTACATAGGTTGTTTATCCTGTAATCATAGGATATTGGTTTTAGTGTTGTTTTTCCTTCATCATCGGTATTTTCAAAAATCTCATCAATTTTGTGAGGAAATAATGTCTTGGTAAAGTAATCACGGTAAACATGGATATTCAATAATTTATTATTACACACATCACATTGAGATATTTCTTCACCCGCCATTAATCGTTTTCTGATGTCGTTCATATAATCACTATTCCAATGTTCTTCCAATGTAATTGGTGAATAATCGGAATTTACATCTGCTACGTCACCATCGATATATTGTGTGGCCCAAGACGCCTTCTCTCTACTCGCACAACACATTCTCCTTTCACTCTGAGGTGAGATATAAGTGTGTGTCCACGGTACAACACAAAATGTTTTATTACCTTCCGAAGGTTTTATTCTTTTTTTCTTCATTTTAACTTTTTTATGTACTCGATCATGTCTAACTCCTCATCAGATTCAACATAATCCTGAGCACCAGGGTTAGCCCATTGAGGTTCTAACACCCAACCCTCTTTTTTTGCTATAGTGAGTACTTCATTTACGTATTTATTGTGTTTAGTGTCATCACCATTTAATGTCGATGATAACTCTTTAATATTTGTGTCGGGAATTAAATCCCACCACTTTTTTAACATAGGGAACGTTTCTAAGAAATTTTTACCTCTACGTTTATCATATTGTTTGTAAAATGATTTAAAATCCCGTTCTCTGGTCTCTATAGATGATGTATGGTCGTGACCTTCCTCAGTATTTCTTAAATAATTGATTAATCGAACCATACCATCACGCTCCCAATCCATAAAATAATTAGAACCATCTGTGTAGTTGTCCTCAATCCATTTTTCAAGTGCGTCTGCTCTTTCTAACCTCATTTGCATTGGTAATGTTACAATTGATTGGAATGACGGGAATCTTAGAATGTTAAAAGAACATACAGGTGATGAGGATTTATGTCTTCTTTTAATTCTCATCATTTCATCCATGAATTCAGGTAAACTAAAAAGACATAATGAGTTTATTGTCAACATCATATTAAGTGACTTAATATTTCCTTCAGATAATATTCTATCTACGTTTTTTAACCACTTTCTCCAATTTAAACCATCTCTAATGTATTCCGCATGTGTCCCGTATGATTCACAACTAGTGTATATGTGAAATGATTTAATATTATGACTATACTCAATAAGTGAATCCATTATTTTATCACTTATACCTAAATTGGAATTTATCGCAAAGTCGATATCCGAGTTTTTATTTGTTTCCCACCATTTCATTAATTTCCAAAAATTACGAGACATTGATGGTTCACCACCTGTGACTCTTAACTCTCGTAATGAGTGTTGTAATTCACCCTCCCACCATTTCCAAAATGCATCGACATAAGGGTTTTTTAAATTTAATTTCCCATAAGGCATTGCGTGGTCTCCGTTGTGTTGAAATGCACCCGCACCATCACTTACCAAATTTTGGTAAGGACCATTTTTATTAATGTCTTTTTGCCATGTTGTAGAAAACGATGAGTTACAATAGGAACAAGCAAAGTTACATACAGGGTCGAACGAAATTTCTAAAGTCCTTAAGTCCACATCTTCACTTGCACCTAACTTCTCCTTAGCATCAATCAATTCTTTATCAGTATAAATGACTGACTTATGTGTTCTATCAGAAATCATATCTTTCCCCAAATCCTCTATTCTCCAACAGTAATCACATTCTTTTGGACGTACACCCTCTAACATTTGTTTACGTACCGCTTTCTTATATGTGGTATTATGGATCGCCTTATACGATTTTTCAAGATCTGTTAGTGGTATCTTATGTGACGGTGGGTGATGACAACTTGTCGTTGCTCCATTACCTAACCATATCGTCGCATTATACCATTTAGCACCACAAAATGAAGGTGAAATTTTGTTAATTACCCGATCTCGATATTCGAGAAATGTTTCACCGGGTTTTCTTGCATCTATACTCATTATTTTATATTATAATTTTAAATTTTATGTAGGAAATTACAATTACCTGAAACATCTACTGATTTGTTATGTATAAATTCGTCAAATGTATGTTCAGAGATTAATTCCCCATCTGAAATTAGTTTAAACTTATGAAACTCAAATTCAGTATAATTTGTATTCGTTTTATTCTTAGGGAAGTTACCCGCACCAAAAATTATATGAGGTGAGTTGTCTAACCCTAATTCCCTTTCACTCAAATCAACATTTAATATTACTTCACCATTTAAAAACAATTCAAACCTATCTTTATAAATGTGATTTAATTTAATATTAGTTAATTGATTAGGAACCACTATATGTTCTAAGGTATAATATTCCACATCATCTTGAAAAGTGATTGTAAATGAGATATTGGTAGGATTAATATTTAAACCCATATACCTTGGTACTAACGCGAATAGAGTTTTCTCCAAATCACTCTCATCTGTTAATACGATGTCAACTTCTAAGGTGTAATTTAATTTATTGGATAGTATTTTGTTTCCCGCATCTTCAGGAAATGTTTCACAAATACTATTGGGCCAAAATATCCAAGGTTCCCCTTTATTGATTTTTAACATAGAACTCTTTTAGTTGTGGAAATGTATCCAAAAAATTTAATTTTCGTCTTTTATCGTACTGATCAACGAATTTAACGAAGTCCTTCCTGTTAGTTTCAACGTCGAAGTCATCCGCACTAATTGCGTAATCATATGTTCGTTTTAATTTTTGTATTTCTACGGTAGAAAACCCATAGTTATCATGAGTGAATTCCTTCATACCATAATATAACATTTTTTTGGCTGATTGTAAAATCAATTCTTTATGATCATCCTCTAAAATTTTAACTGACAGGTGTTTAGGGTGTCGTATGTATGAAGTGTCTAACTGTATTGCGGATACCCAATACCTTTCATTATTTTGGTATTTTCTTTTCAGATCAAATACTCTATCAATTAAATCATCGTATGTGAATACAGACAACGCATTGTACGTTGACATTATATTAATAGTCACTTTTGGTAACTTACTAAGTATTTTTTCAACATTAGTCCAAAATTTACTAGTGTCTAACCCATATCTCAGATATTCTGCCTGTGACTTGGTCGCTTCGATTGATGTAAAGACAATAAACTCCTTTACCTTATTGTTTTCTGTTAAATCTTCTATGATGTTAACAAACCTATCAATGATATCATCACTCACACCTAAATTTGTGTTTATGGCTAACGATAGGTTAGGATTTACTTCGTGGTTATTTTGTATATATTCCAATAACTTAAAAGTGTCTGATGATAGTAGTGGTTCTCCTCCCGTCACTCTAAATGTGTGTAGGTCAGGATACAAATCAGGAAACCATTTCCAAAACGCCTCAACATATGGATTAAAATCATTATGATGAATTGGCATTTCATTTTTCTTTTTTAGATGTTCCGTATCATTATAATCATACGATAATTTATAAGCACCATTCTTATTTATCTCGTTTACCCATTTAGATGAGAATTGTGGTCCACAATAGGCACATTTAAAATTACATACGTTTGAGAAAGAAACCTCAACATATTTTGGATTATAATTACCTCTCCATCCGTATTCTTTAATTTCTTCTATGTATGGTGCCGACCATGATTCTGAAGATTTAAATACCCTGTCTGAGAATGAGTTTGAGTTGTCCTCGATCTTCCAACAATAATCACACTCACTAGGTCTTTCACCTTCCAACATTTGTTTACGAGCCCTCTTTTTGTGTTGTGTGTTGTGTAGTGCAGATGGGTTATTTCTTAATTCAGCTAAACCAATTTTATGTGGGTTGGGGTGGTGACATGAATGTGTTAACCCCGTACCTAAATGTATAGTTACTTGTGTCCACTTTGCGGCGCAAAAACCCCTACCCTTTTGGTCTAGTTGTTTCTTTATGTTGGATAGTAACTCACTCATAACCTAACATTAAAAATTTTACATTTTTCTGTATGTTGGATGGTTTCAACTAGTTCATATTTTAAACTATTAATACCATCAGTTTTATAATCTAATTTACCTTGTTGCATTTCAGTAACAAATCTTTTCTCATTTCTTGCGGTGGTTTCACCTTTAGCCCACCTTCCATTCACTAAACCTTCATCTAAATGTGGTAAACAATAAAATTTACCTTCTCGTCTATATGGTAAGATACTTTCGTCAATTTCGATAGTTTCTTTCTGTAATTCTACATCATTTTTTATACTACCTTGATCATTGTTCATGTCGTATATGATATTTTCATTATTTAATTTACACTCATCGAATGTGTCGAAGAATCTATCGTATATTTTTAATTCTGCAACCTTACCCTTAAAATTGGTATTTTGGTGATTACATCTACCAATATGAAAATCACCCCTCAATGGGTGAGACTTTATTTTATCCGGCAAATCAATAGGTTTGGATTTAAGAACATCTCCATTATTAGAAACTAATTTATTATTTGAAAATATGTACAACTTTTGTTCATCGTGTTTATATGAAACGGTGAACCATGTCCATTTATTCTCTACCGCCTTTGACCAGTGATATAACGGATTGTTTATCTTATCGAAATTCAGTATCGATAATGCTCTTGAATTGTTAAACGATATCCCCCAAGTCCAACTTCCATCTTTTCTTAGTATGGGATATTCTATAAATTTTCTTTCTTCATCACCCACTAACCATATTGGTACAACTTCAGGTTGTTGTTCAGGTGAAACTAATATAGAGATGGTGTGATCCCTAAACAAAGGTGTGCTTAAACCTCTATGTGATTTAAAAGTTAATGATGATGTTTTACCATTAAATAGATGTACTTCTTTATCTTCAATAGTTTCATATATTTTTCTATCAGAATGTCCTTCATAGAAACATCTCCAAAATAAATCATCATCCTCTTGTCCCCAATCCCAATAGTTGTTAGAATACCCATTTGTTTGTACTAAATGTTCTTTATTGAAAAGTACGACACCTCCAAAATATTGTTCATAACCCATAGACCATGAGTATTTTGATAATTTTGTAGCAATATGTATCGGAGTATCATAGGGATATGAATAGTCACATGTCTCATCATGAGGTAACATATCTACATCATGAAATGCAACATAATCACAACCGTCTTCCATTGCTTTAACTGCTGCAATATTCTTCATTGCACCTCTGTTGAATAGTTTATCGTCTACTTGATGTCCAACATAGACCCCATATTCTATACCTTGTTTATTTAAATGTTTTTCTAGTTTAGGTAATAACTCGTTTAAGTGTGCTTCCCTATTTCTATATGGTATACATATTCCTAATTTATGACTCATATTTCAACAGTTATATGTGTTTGATTATTTTTAGTGGTTGAATTCCATATTTTATATTCAAGATTAGAAAGACCGTCTTTATTAGGATCTCTATATCCCTTTTCCATTTCATTATGAAACCTGAGTTGGTTGTATCGAATGTTAACATCTGACCACGCACCATTTTTATATCCATTGGTCTCATGGGGTAACATCTCAAAATAACATCTTCTCCTAAATGGTACCTTTATTTTATGTTCATTATCATATCGATAATGTACTAATTCACAATTTTCTAATCTTAAGAAATTTTCTCTATCAACCAAATCCATAACTCTGTACTCACTTATATACTTCATATCAAAGTAGTGTCTTAAATTATGTGAGCACTCATACTCACCAAAATCCATTGTTAGTGAGTACTTTTCGTTGGTTGATATTTCTTCTATTTCTTTCAACTTTAATACTTTATTATAGATCGCAACCTGTGATATGATACCTTTAAATAAATCTTTTTCTTTATTAGTTGATCCAACGTATAACTCTACTTTACTACATTTAGGTATGTTCTTTGAAAAACTCATAGATCCAACTTTTTTAGAATCCTGATACATAGTTAGAGTCTTCCTTTTTATATTGAGTATCACAACTAAAGTTGTTTTTCTATTAGTTTCAATTTTACTGTCAACATAACACCAATCACTACGGTCTTTCATTAAAACCTTATATCTTCTAAAAGAATCATAACTAATGGTTAAATCTAATTTAGGGATAGAAAGAGCGGTGTACTTATCATATGATTGTTCATTATCACATATAATTCCATCAGGATCGATTGTAATCATAAAAGTTATATCATCTTCACTTGTATCGATATCTATATACCCTTCGGAATATGCGTCCACACCATTGAACTTAATCGCGGAATTAGGACCCCCTTGTGTGTTTAGATATTTTAAATCGTACGGAATCCCCTTGTCGACACATCTTTTAAAAAGATCATCGTCTTCAAAACCCCAACCCCAATACTCATTAGAATATCCGTTGATTAATTCAAATGATTCTATTGGGAATAGTGTAACTCCCCCAAAATATTGATCAAATATTTCTCTTTTAAAGGTGGTATCGTCAATTAAAAAATCAGTAGCTAAGTGTATCGGTATGTCTGAATATGAATAATCAACTTTCAGTGGTATCATATCTATATCATGAAAAACAACATAGTTACAATTTAACTTTACCGCGTGTTTATATCCTATATTTAATAATTTACCTCTATTAAATAATTTAGCATCATCCTGTTCTACAACTATTAAGACATGTTCAATATCTTTTTTATCTAGATATTCACTAATCTCTTTTTTAAACTTTAACAATTGTTTGTACCTATTTCGATAGGGGACAATAACCGCTAATTTATTTTTCTTCTTCGTCATTATCTTGGATAGTGTGTTTATGCCATTCGTGCATATAATATTGGATTCTTTCATCCCAACCTGATTTGTCTATTTCTTCAAACCATATTGTTAGTGCATCCAAAGTATTTGCAATTTTTTCTAACGATTTAACTTTTCTTTCTTCTAAGATTAATTTTTCTTCTTCAAAAGATGTATTTGTTTTTATTTCTTTTTTTGCCATGATTATATACTTATTATTTTTCTTATTAATTTATCCCAATGTTTATATGAACTGTAGACCGGTTTTGTACTTTTAAGGAACAGGTAATCTTTATTTTTTAAGTTAACAACAAAATCTGTTTTTCTTAACTCATCATATAATTTTAGATATTCTTTAGAATAGGCGTACGGTTCATTAACATCTACCACTTTTTTAATACGACTCTTACAGGTTTCATCCCATTTAAAATGATGTACTTGTATAGAATAATCTTTATATGGGGCAATCATCGGATGTGACCATCCTTGCCACCTCCAAGTGGTGTGACCATCAATATTTGCGTAATGTTGACCATTGGTTATTTCAATATTACCTTTCACCACACATATTTTATTAGGACAAGCATTACTCATAGGGTACCTAAAAAATCCCGCATAAGGGAATTGTTCAAATATGGGTGTTGAATCTTCTAATTTAGGGAATACACCCTTAGGTCCGACTCTATCTATAAAACCACCTCTAACCACGGACCATAAATTTTCATCACATTCTTTAACCATATCACGTAAGTTACTGTAAGGATATACGTGGAATTCATCAATGTCCGCAATAACCCACCAGTCATTCTTTTTCTTTGATTTAATCATATTATATAGAATGGTAACTTTTTCCCAATCAAAAACACGATCTCTCACCACCTTTACTATCTTACAGTTATCATATTTTCGTATTATTGGTTTTGATCTACTTAATATTCTTGGGGACGCTGAAGATTCATAAATCACGAATTGTATTTCATCCACATGTTTACTATAATGTTCAATAAAGTGGGGTAGTAACTCATGTCCGTGACCCAAAACGCATAATAATCTTATCATTTTCTCTTAATTATTGTTATACCCGTCGAAGAAGGTTTATCTTTAATATTACCTAAATTAAATAAATCCATAACCACCCAATCAGAATCATTTTTTATTTCGTTAATTAATTTAGACGGACCATTGAAGGGGAAGAAATCTTTCTTAGCATCTTCACTAGTAATTAAAGTTTCGGAATATGAAGAGTCAGTATCATGTACCATTATCAAACCATTTGGATTGAGTCTTTTTGAGTACAGATCGAAATCTTTCTTCACACCTTCGTATGAATGGTCACCATCTATGAAAAGTAGGTCAATCATAATATCTTCTCTAACAAAGAAATCATAGTATGCCTTTTCAGATGTTTCTTTTATGAATCTCGGGAAAAAAGTTTTTTGGTAAAAACCTTCCATATCAGATATGTTACTATCTCCACCAACCCCATTACAAGGGTCAACAACATAAGTAGTCCCGATATCTCCCCAACTATAGGTTGGGTCCCCACTAAAAATACCTTGTTTGTGTAAATCTATTCTTGCTTGGGTCATTATTCTTGGTATATATCCACCACCAGTACCAATACATACACAACTTTTATATCTCATGTGTTGTATCAATGAATATACTATAATCCCATCACCCAAATGTTGTTTAGTTGCACCATGAGTCCATAGAAATGGTAATTTTTCACCATTGTCTGATGTTATAAAATTCTCAATGTATTCTTGATTGGTTATCATTTTAAATGGTTAGGTACTTCTTTAGGTGGTGTATGTCTAGTGATCGGTTTAAGTGTATTAATAGTTAAAGTTTCTAATCTAAGGTCTTTAGATATTGGTATGTCATTAATTTTACATGATAATGTTACTGCAACTCCTTCACCTGCACCCGATACCTTTTTATTATATTTTAGATCACAGAATTCCTTAACTATTTGTAATTTTTCATAAGTTTTAAAAAATCTATGAGTATCGAAACCATCTTTATTGAAAACGATGAAATATTCCCATAACGTTTCTAAATTATTAAAGTCTTTATAGATTGATTGGGAGTATTTTTTAAATTCTGACCACTCATCACCTTCCATTGGTATATCTCCGACTGTTTTGAATTTTGCCGAATGGTTCCAAAGGGTATCTATGTAAGAAACTCCCTTTTTAAAGTCAAAATTTATAAGTTTGTTAAATAGGTCGTAATCTTTAATATAGAGATCAGCATCTAATAATATACAGATATCGTGTTTTTGGTGAATGATCTTTACTAAAGATATTTTATCATAAAAAGATTTATAAATTCTTTTATAAGGTATGATTTCCACCCTACCCCAATATCTTTTGAAGAAATATTCTTCGTTATCCGTCAATACATAACAACGATGACCCTGATCAATAAGATTAGTTAATATATTCGTAGCTCCTTTGAAGTATTTATCATCACCGAAGCACATAATTCCGAAACCTATGTTCTCCATAGGTAATAATATAAAGAAAATATACTAAAAAGACAAGTCTAACTTAAACCAAATGGTGTTTTGAATGACATATAATTTTGATATACCTCATTATCTGACAATTCATTATCATATCTTCTAAATACAGGGATACAACCATCGAAATAAGCGTTCCAACTTTTACCAATACTATTAACGGGACCCCCATTTGACGTGGTACTACTAAATCCCGAGACACTATCTTTAACTCCATTTATGTAAAGGTCCATCGTACCCCCTGATCTGTTAACCCATACTAAATGATAGTATTCATTATAGTTTACCGTGATACTACTGTTGTGGTTTTGCCAAGCTCCGTCATAATTTCTATAATGCATTTTATTACCATATATTCCAAATGCGTTTGTAACAGGACCTCCCGAATTATTAGATAATATTGAATAACTGGAACCATGTGCGTTTACAATAACCTCTATAGCCCAACTACCATTACCTAAAGTAACACTATCTATGTCAATATAATTAGAACTACCATTAAATTCGGGATAACCATCAGATGTCCAAGAAATATTTGTTGTATCTAATGTTTGGTTACCCTTAAGGTCAATTAGTGATTCAGTGTTTGATCTTGTACCTTGAGTGAATTTAGTCGCCTCATCTTTATTAACCTCCACTTGGAAGTCACACATATCAATTGCATATGGTTGGGTTGGTGTGTTTGGCCACCAATATGATATAAAGGAATAGGTGTTTGATGCCGTCCAACTATATTCATATTTCTTCCATTGTGTTGTAAGTGGTCCAAATGAGGTTGAACTACCTGAAAACCCTGAACCAAAATACGTCGAGTACCCCAAAGATTTACCTTCACCTCTTCCGTCCGATAATTTTAACCATACACTTACAGTAACCACATCACCTTGAGTTACAGGTGTATTAACACCATAAGCCATACCATCAACCACACCATCGGGTCTATACGCATGTAATCTCATTGCATTTGTACCATGTCTTCTTCCTTCGTTTGGTACTATCTCCTTAATTAATCCCGAATTTGGAAGGTGTGGTCCTCCCCACCACATCGTTGGGAAGTTAGTTGCATTTATTGATATTCTCGTGTCATTCGCATATGCATCATGAACTTTAAAGAATCCCGTGTCGGGGTTTATATATCCTTGAGAACCGTCTTGAGATGAATTATATTCATGTAAACTGAATGAATCGGTATCGTTTATTTTTTTAATAACGTAATTAGTACCTGCGGTTACCCCACCACCACTTGTTTGTGGTTTCAGAACATCAAAACTTCTGATAGTCCGTCCAACCGTACCTAAAATTACTATATTATCGGCTACCGATTGAATTGTACCTATTGAGAAGTAGGTATTACTATTATATTGATTGGTGTTGTAGGTACTCCAACCATTTTGAATGGTGAAATTACTATTATGTTGAGGTGAGGGCACTAAATTAGTTGTTGGTTCACCACCAAAGGAGAAACCTTGGGAATCATAACCAAAAACCAAATTTTCATTATTTAGACCACCACCTATTTTCATAATCCGTACCTTTCTTTACCGTTATTATATATTTGTAAAATTTCATCATCAGACAATGTAATATTGTACCCATAAACCTGACCTATGTTACCCGTATGATAATAACCTACGGAGTGGTAATCAGCACCAAGTAATGTGTTACCACTATCATTAACCCCTCCTCTAAAATTTCCGTTTGTATTCGTAAATCCAACAGTATTTTTTAAAACACCGTCAACATAAATTTTGATGTCACCCGTACCACCATTTCGTGTACAAGCCAATAAATGATATTCACCATCACCTGTTATATCTACATTCGAACTTAATAAATGGGATGCTCCACCACCATCACCCATCCAAGCCGCAGCCGCTCCGTGATATCTACTCATTAATTTAAGACCGTATAAATAACTACTTGAAGTTCCTATCACAGTTTGGTGTGGGGATCCCGTACTTCCTTGTTTAACCCATCCGACTAATGAAACATCATATAGATTTCGTAGGGGACTTGTTGTCCCATAATTAAAATAACTACCATTTGCACCAAAGGTAAATGTCCCACCACCATCGGTTACGTGTGTAATTGTTCCTGTAATGGTCGTACTATCATCTAAATGTGCGGTATTCCTATAATTAAGACCATCCCACGATTTTGTACTCGCAGGATCTACTGAAAAAATTAAACCTTCTTTAGGTATGTTTGGTCCTAAGTGTATTGCCATTATAAATTCTGTTCTGCCTCTTCTAATGTTTCGTATACACCAACTAAGTTTGCATCTTCCAAGACAAACCAACACTGTACACCATCTTTATTTATACCTTCTTCTATTATTTTCATAATCCAAATCTCGATTTTTGTGCGTTATAATTTTGTAGAACTTGATCGCCACTTACAACGTTATTATAAACCTTAATCACCGATATCCCTCCCGAAAATTGTCTACCATCACCCTCCCAACCAATATTAAGATCAGAATAGTATGACCCCGTAGTTGTGGATGTTGTTACAGTATTTTCTAAAACACCATTTATATACTGATAAAGTTCTCCCGTTGAAGAATCCCATACCGACATTAAATGATGCCACCTATCTCGATCCATTTGAGTTGTTGGTTCATGGTAACCACTTGGACTCGCGGCGTACCAATAATTACTTAATCTTCTATTTGACTTATTCCAACTTAAATAACAATATCCCTGAATTACCGCACCTCTATCTCCTGAACTTACTTCGTTTTGGGGATATATCCATGCCTCCAATGTTAGATCATTTGTAGTCGTATTATTATCGGTATTTGCATTAAATCGTTTTCCCACTGCATCTAATATGAAACATTTAGCTCCACCTAATTCCCCATGAGTTGGAGAACCGAAAATATCCGCATTGTGACCATTACCACTCAAATCGTACCAAATATTACCACTACCCGGATATGATCTTTGTGATGCAGCATCTAAAATTAAATTTGCTTGAACACTATTTGTGTGTGCACCTCTGAATATTCCCATAACTATAAATATCTAATCTATTGGTTTGATGAACCAAATTTGTAAATTCCTAAGTGACCTATTTCCCTACTCAAATTGGTATCTATGTATATATTTTTACCAATATTTCTAAACTTAGTGAATAAGTTAAAATCTTCACCTAACCAATCGTCGGTTTTCTTATTATAAGTGAATTCGAAGTAAGGTTTGTTAATTTCTTTGAATAAATCTGTCTTTATTAATATACAACCCATACCAACACCCTCAACTTCAACAAGATCCTTCTTTTCGTCTAAAGAAACCCAACTATCCCAATCACCAATTTCTTTATATGCAACAGGTGTCTGTGGGTTAGATCTTTTTTTGTAATTACACCCCACTATCTCTTTATCATGTGATAATAGTCTTAATAATGTGGTTGATGGGAATGTCATGTCACTGTCTAACCATAATGTATAGTCAGATTCGACCTCCATTGATGATTTTATCAATTTTTCTCTTTGATTTAATAAAACAGAACCCGAATTAAAAAATAGGAAGGTCTCAATTCCCGCACTTTCAGAGTACTTAATTAATTGTGTTAATGAAAACGCAAAACCACTGTGTACCATGTCCCTTGTAGGTACCACTATGGAAATTTTTTTGGGTTGGTTTACCCATATCGATGAGTTATTTTTTGATTTCAATCTCCCGGTAAATTTTCCCCTAATCCGTCATTTTGTACGTATACTGATTGACCGATTTTTATGAGTTCTTGTACTCTCTTGGTTACCAAATCAAAATCTCTTTTTGGGAGATTACTGATTTGTTTATATGTGTCCGATTTGTATACTCCCGAGGTGAGTATTTCGATAGATCCATTTCTTGATAACCTTTCTATGTGAGATAGTCTTGAAGTTTCTTCATCGTTATTAAGTAAGTTAAATATTTTTGACCTACCATAATGATCTATTATTTGTACCATAAAATCTAACTCTCTTTTATATTTTGTAATAAATTTTGATAGGAATTTTACCCACCTAAAACGAATAACAAATTTTTTTAGAATTTTACGATCGTATTGCACACCTTCCCATTTGATGTAAAGTGTCTCGTACCTTGAAAGTTTATTTTTGAATCTAAGTTTCATTTTTATATATATGTTTTAATATAAAAAAAATAACTTAGTTTTTAAAGGTTAATAATTATTTGGTGTATCCAATCCTCCGAAATCACCTGATTCTTCTGTTCGAGAACCTGACACAATATCACTAATATTAGTGACTGCATTACTTCTATTAATACCTAAAGTACCATTAAGAGCAATACTGTTGTTGGCGGGTGGTGGATATGCCGAAGTAGTACCCAACGCTCTAGATATTCTACCCATACTTACTTCTGATCCTGTTGCCGGTATTACTCCCATTTTATTTTACTTTTTTAAACTGGATAAGTACCCATGTCAATTTTATTTTTTTGTGCATCATAGTTCTCTTGAACTTGATCTGAACTTAAATTTTTACTCCATAACCTAAATGATAAAATATCATTAGTACCTGGTCTATTCGTTGACCCTCTTCCCAAAGAATGTAAACCTAGACTTTCTCCATGAGTGAACGTCCAACCAAACGATGTTGTTTTTTCATTACCATTCTTATATAATGTAAATGTTCCTTGATTAGATCCTGTAGATGCATAAACAATGGTTAGATGGTAGAATCTACCTTGAGGGAAAACCGACGCCTTAGTCCAACCAGTATATTTTATTTGGGAACTACCATTGTTACCTTCATAGTATGTCAATTGATTACTATGAAACATCCAATAACCACCATTACCTAAATCTCCTCCGAATATCCCAGACCAACTACCATCATTAACATCCCAAGGGTTAAATACCACCTCCACAGTCCAACTTTCTGACGGTGAATATGTAATTGGGTCCACCGAAATATAATCATCAGTACCGTCCATATCAAAATAGTTTAATTGTCTATAATCATCTCTCATACTTGAAAACTCTCCCGAGTTATTAGGTGTCATATATTGTTTGTTTGATCCTAAACTTTTAAAACTTGACTCTCCCCTAAATAATAATTGTTCAATTGTTGGTTCATTACCGTCAATTTTGTCGATTCTTGGATATGCAAATTCAATCCCCGATGACGTGTTTGTTGTATAATAATGATAAGCTCTGTGTCGTGCTGTTGTGGTTGTTTCATCCCATCTGGTATCTTGATCACCACAATTACCATAACTTTTATCACTTATTTTAGTCCCATTTTCATACCACCCCGATTTAGGATGTCTACCACCACTATAACCCGCATAAAATACGTGAGCAACCACCAAATACCATTGATTATGTGTTAAACTTGAAATTGATGGGTATGTAAAATATGGATTACCTTGAGAGGATCCGTTATCATTTCTTATTGGGTTTGGATTCATCCCCATATAAAAAGTACCTCCCGTTCCTGAAGTATGTCGTCTAACCCAAACAGAATACCTGTATGTGTATTGTACATCTACATTATAATAACTACTATTCCATCCTCCATCAGCACCTGAGGTTGCATCGGGTGTTGTTCTCCAAATAACCGATTGTCTACCCCAAGGATCATCAGAAATTACCGCCCTTAATTGTTCGGTGGAACTTCCATTAGCACCATACCCTGTAGACCCTCCCGTACCTGTTTGCCAAAACCCTGGATCTGGAAGAATGTTACTTGTTTGTAAATTCCTTAATGTCGATCTTGTACTTTGTGCATCCACTGACAATACTAAGTCGTCTGTATGTATTTTTGGTCCTATATTCATTATATGTTGAATCTTCTTTTATAAGAATTAAAATTTCTTTTAATTTGGTTATCATCTAAAGGTTGTTTGTATAGTTTGATTACCGGCATCTCACCGTTAAAATATCTTGAATAACCACCACTATATTCATACCTACCAACGTATCTTGTTTTCAAAGCACTAAAACTTGATGAAAAGGAAAACGACGTGTGGTCACCACCCTCAGGTTCACCATTAACATAGTATTGCATACTAGTTCCTGATTTTTGGACAAACGCAACATGGTACCAAGTGTTACTATTAAATACCGTGTCACCGTATTTCCAAACTCCCTGTCCGTGATCCCATACCGCCAATTTAGAATTATATATCGCTAACCAATTGGCATTAAAATCGTCCGCTTCCGCAGAATTAAAATGTTGTAAAGTAGAAGCACTATGAGTGTAAAAAACATATTCTGCAGTCCATCCCTTATTATTCGGTGATATCATTATGTCACTACCGAAATCTATATACTCATTAGATCCATCAAAAGTAAAATTCCCTGTAGGGGTTTCATAGGGTATCACACTATTTAAATGTGCAACCGCACCTCCCGATTCGTTCTCATATCCCCATCCAAATGCATTTCCTGCCCCTAAACCAGGTCTACCAACTAAAACAAATTCTCTCCTTGCATTTGCCCATGTTAAAACTTCCTTAGGTGCCCCCAAATCCACCAAAGTTTCTCTAATTCCCGTAACATCGTATCTATCATTTGCATGACTTGAAATAATTACGTGAGTAGCATCAGGAAAATTTGATTTAATTACCTCATGGTCATCTAAAAATTTATTTGATTCACTAACATAATCCGTGGATGAATATAAATCATAACAATGACCGTTTTGCCTTAATCCATTAAAATAGGAAGTAGGTACCCATGAATTACCATCATGTACATAATAATTAAGTGATCTACTGGCACCATAAGCCATATCTCCAAATTGTACATTATAACCTGGCGTGATACCATCTCTATTTGCGGGACTATAGTTACCTTCAGGGTAAGTTATAGCGTATAAAGTATAATATTGTGCATCAGTTAAGTGTGGAGAGAAGGTACTTGGGTATTCACTCTTATCAATTAAATTTTTAATAATGTTATCCGCACCATTTGTACCGTTAGGTGTAAACCCTCGTATTGAACTTCCCGAGTCTAAGGAAATTACCAACCCATCTCTCTTTATTTTAGGACCTGACGATACACCCATCTTTATTGAATATCATTACTTGGACTCCACTCAGGAGACCTTAATAATTCTAAGATTTCCTCGTGGTTATATTCTTGGTATTCTTCCGAATAGAATGACGGTCGTCCATAAACTCCAACCACAAAAGTGTTGGTATATACTATTGACGGATCTTCTGCGTCATAATATTCTTCCACGTATTCTTCATCAACAACATTTACATTATATTTAACAAATGTTTTTGACCCATCAATTGAATATCTAAGGGTGTTTATGTCCCTCTCCATAACTTCATTGAAGTCTATAGTTTCTACTATATCCGTTGGAATTACCAACCATCTTCTATTTTCGTACATATTAAATAAATCTTGCTTTTATTGAATTATAATTATGTAAAACCTCCTCGGAGGTTAACCCTCTATTGTAACAATGCACTAAACACATATTACCTATCCATCCACCAGCATAACCTGTACCAATTCTAATGTTATTAGTGGTATCATTAGTTAATGTTCCATACGAAGAACTTTGTGTGGTTTGTACACCATTTTTATACCATGTCACATTTGCAGTGTCTCTCGAACAAACCATGTATAACCAATTGCCCTGTGGGGTATCTCCTGAATTCCTACTATTATAGGTTTGTGAGTTCCCACCGTGAGTTCCGTGATAATAATTTATATTATCACCCTGTTCGTGTGTCCAAGTACCATATCCACCATACGCCTGATCCCATGGATTTCTCCTACCTGAGGTATATGTAGTATACATAAGAATACCTACAGTCTGACCATTTTTAAAGTCGAGACTTGTCTGATTGGCAGTAACGGTAAAATAATCATTACCATCCAAATATAGATTTCTTACAGGTGTGTTATCGTCCTGCATAGTAGGTGATCCCGAAACAAGAGCATTATTACCATTACCTGAAATGTCATACCAATATGAGTTACCATTAACCCACGATCTGTCATTACTGGCGTCCAAAGCAAGTACTAAACCTCCCTTTATGATTCTAGGTCCTCTTTGTATTGACATTACTCACTTTTATTTAGTTTTTCTTCCAACTCTTCTACTCGTTGAATTAATTCTTTATTTGATTGTATTAATAGTGCTGTTAGTTTTTCATACTTAACACCTTTATAACCATCACTTCTTGTTCCAACAAGTTCAGGTAAAACTTCTTCTATTTCTTGTGCAATAACACCAACATCATGACCCTCATTGTTTCTTGAGTTTATATTCCAATCAAACTCATAACCACCAATCATTTTTATCTTATCAATTGCATTTTCAATAGGTTTAATATTATCTTTCAATCTCTTATCGGATGCGTAGTATGCAATAACATCTCCCGTTACATGTAAAGTATCATCTACAGTTACCACACCTGAAGAATTAACAGTTAAGATTGGTATACCTGAGATATCAGATACTTCAAATATATCACCTATTAAACTATCCGTTATTGAGAATAATTGACCACTTGTGCCTTGTACTTCAAATACAGTATCACCTGCAGTTGTACCTTCAACGTATAATGGTGTATCACTTGGTGTAGTTACGTCTTCACCCTGACCGATTGATAGTGATTTTGCAATAACCATTTTACCTTCAGTGGTAAGTGAAGCGGCACCTTGGTCATCACTATGTGAAGTATCCCCCCACCACCAACCTCTACCGGCGGTGTCACTCATTTGGAAAGACATTGCATATTCACCCGATCCTATATGACCGTAATCATACCCACTTTTCATACCAATTGAGTATGTTCCTGAATCCCAAACTCTAAGTTTATCTCTACTTTGACTACTGTATCCAGAAATAAGACCTATGTTGTATCTCGTACTCGTCGCGAATCTCGCCGCCGCAAATGTACCACTTGTAATGTCACTCGTCGAGTGTGTGTGTGATGAAGATGCATAACCACCACTTGCGTGGTCACCCCATCCATATGCGGTGTTCCATTGTGATGAATCACCATGACTCGTAGTTGTAATGGTACCATCGGTCCAAATACCTCTACCTATCGCGGATTTAGTAATACCATTATCCATTATCAGTAATTGGTGTGCCAAACCTGTTTTAGATTGTCCACCAATATTTGTATGTGTAAATGCTAAACCATATAAATTACCTGAACTTGTACCGTCATCCGAAAGGTTATAAGCGGTACCCATAGACCATACGTGTTGGTATCTTGTTGCCGAATATAGACCGTACACACCTCGTCCGTAATTATTTGCAACCAATGCCTTTTGAGTACCCATTGTTATAGTACCAGTAAAGGTATCATTAACATTACTTCTTAAAAACTCTCCAGAATCAATACCATCTAAAAGTCCTGCGTTACCACCATCCGCTGATGTTATATATCCTGCACTTGCGTGATTACCCCAACCATATGCCGTATCCCAATTTGATGTGTCGGTTGATGTGAAGTCACTATCAGACCAATAAGTTCTCCATCCACTCCAAGAGTTGTTATGACCTCTCGAGTATAATTTACCTGTTTGGAAATGTGTTGCTAATTGACCTGTTACATTACCACCATTACCATATGTGAGTATTGCGTAATGTTCATTAGTTGGACTATTGGTACTTGGATCATATCTATTACCACCGTTTTCTATTATATCAGGATCAGCAAGGGTTTGACCTTGTATCATAAACCTACCATCGAGATCTCTTGTTCCCACTGCGGTTACGTGTCCGTTAGAATCCACGGTGATGTCTTCAACAACAATACCATTATCAGCACCACCATAAAGACCATTCAGTGTAGATGTATCTTCGTGGGAAGTGTAAGTCTCACTAGTAAGGTAACCAGCACTTCCGTGATCTCCCCATCCATATGCAGTGTTCCATTGTGATGAATTACCACCTGTCGCTACTATCTGACCTTGTGCAGTAACCGTTCCATTGTAACTAACTCTGAACTGTTCCGCTAAACCACTACTATTCCCTGATTCATCACTACCAACAGGTGCCGTATATACTACGAACGACCCCGCACCTTCTTTAGATATTGCGTTTGCGTCCGCATCTGGACCAACCTGTGCACCTATACGTACTTGTGGTGTGTAATTTGCGTTAGTGTCAGTAAACTTAAAATCAATAAAAGACTGTTGTTGTGATATATCAGAATTTTCGTTATGTAACGTTAATAAACTCTTACCGTCGGTTGTTGATGTATTTGTATCCTCTTTAATTGTGATTAAACCATCAAACTGACCACCACTTGATTTGGATACAAAATCTGTCGCTTGAGAAGTTATGTAACCCGCTTGTGAGTGGTCACCCCATCCATAAGCGGTGTTCCATTGACCAACCTTAGTATCAGTAATGGTATTAGTACCCATATCTACACCACCAGTGGCGGTAAATCCTATACCATTACCCATAGTTATTTCACCATCGGGTAGGAAAGTCATTAAAGTACTTATTGTACCTGCCGAAGAATCGGACCATTGAATTTGACCGTTATTTCCACCCGCTCTAATTCTAAACCTATCTGCAGTGTCAGTAAAACTATTAGTATCTACGAAATCCAAATAAGGGAATGTATCAGATATTGTTAATCCACCAACTGTTAGGTCATTACTTGTTGTTGCACCTAAAGTAGTAACATCATCTAATGTTTGTGTTTCGGTATAACTTGTTAAGAATCTACCATCTATATCTACAGTATATGTATCTCCACCATTCTTAGTAAAAGTTATTACACCATCACCTGAATTAAATGTGGCACCTGTTGTATGTAAAACCGTATCGACAGCAAACCCTGTGACATCCACACTATTACCATTAGACTTATTAAGTGTTAACGTTTGAGTTGAATCATCATATGTACCACCAGTAACATTTATATCGGTAAGTGTTGAACTGATGTCTACTGTGTATGTATCTCCATCATTTCTTGTGAAAGTAATAATACCATTAGATCCATTAAATGTTGCGCCTGTTGTATATTCATCATTGTATGATGTAAGGTAACCAACACTTCCATGATCACCCCATTCGTATGCAGTATCCCAATTAGTTACATTAGCGTCACTCGCCCCTGCAATTGTACCACCAATAAAATTACCACTACCGTTAATACCCTTGCTTGTACCGTCTACAAAGAAACCTCCATCGGCTCTCATGTATCGTGGCGTATATATGTTTTTACTTGTGTTTTGATTAATTCTTAACCATGTAGTATCTTGTGTACCGATCTCACCCACTCTTGTGGTACCGTTAAAAAACTGAATGTCATCAGATGTAGTTCCATCTACTCTTTTAATGATTAATCTAGTATCCGCCGTACCATCACCTATTGTAACTGTTCCTGTTGTAATATTGTCAGTGGTGGTCGCACCTCTCGATGTAACGTCCGCTAATGTATCAGTTTCAGTATAACTTGTTAAGTATCCAGCACTTCCATGGTCACCCCATCCATATGCGGTATCCCATTGACCAACCTTGGTGTCGGTAATAGAATTAGTCCCCATATCAATGTAACCATTAGCTTGAACATTTTCATTTAAAGTAATTAATGAAGATGTTATTGTTAATGAGTTTACGGTTGATCCGTTAGCTTGGAAAGCAATACTACCAGTATTATTATCAATCGTGAGGTTACCCGATGAGTTACCACTAAAAACAACACTTGTGTTTGATTGTGCTAATGTTAGTGTATTTTGGATTGTTATTGATTCTGATGTCGCAGCACCTCTTGCAGTGACTGTGGCCAAAGTATCACTTTCGGTATAACTTGTAAGATACCCTGCAGTTGAGTGATTACCCCATCCATAAGCGGTATCCCAATTAGTTATTTGAGTAGAAGTAATATCATAAGCGGCATGAGCCGTAAATACTGGATCCGTTTCTGTGAATGACGTTAGGAATCTTCCATCAATATCGACAGTATAAGTATCACCATCATTTCTTGTAAATGTTATAACTCCTGTTCCTGTATTAAATGTGGCACCTGTCGTATACTCATCATTATAAGATGTTAAATAACCAGCACTTCCGTGATCTCCCCATCCATATGCAGTGTCCCATTGACCAACTTTAGTGTCAGTAATGATATTAGTACCCATATCAAGTTGTTCATGGAATTTAATAGTCCCACTTTCAAACTCCGCAATCGTAGTTCCACTGTATTGAATTTCAACCCCACCTGCACCATTGTATAGAATAATACCATTGTTTTGTTGGGTATTCATTATTGACCAATCATCACCACTCTCAGTAATTGTAAGATGTCTATTTCCACTTGTAAGTTCTAAATTGTCAAACGTACCTTTACCTGAGAATGTACCTGTAGTACCATTTAACCCCCCTGTTAGTGTACCACCCGCTAATTTTAAATAAGTGGAATCGTGATTGTGACTACTTAGAGAATATCTCCCATCAAGATCAACACTAAACGTAGTATTGTTATTTTTAGTAAAAGTAACCAACCCATCACTAGTGTCGAAGGTCGCCCCTGTTGTATGAAGTACAGTATCTACCGCAAATCCTGATATATCTATGGACCCACCGTTTGATTTATTTAGTGTTAATGTTTGGGTTGAATCATCATATGTACCACCAGTAACATTTATATCTGTAAGAGTCGCACTAATGTCAAGTGTAAACGTATCTCCATCATTTCTTGTAAATGTAATTATACCGTTACCACCGTTAAAAGTTGCCCCTGTCGTATATTCATTATTATAAGATGTAAGGTATCCGGCAGTGCCATGATCCCCCCAACCGTATGCCGTATCCCAATTAGTTATTTGAGTTGACGTAATGTCATAAGCCGCATGGGCTGTGAATATTGGATCGGTCTCCGTGAATGAAGTCAAGAACCTCCCATCAATATCTACGGTGAATGTATCACCATCATTTCGAGTAAAGGTGATCACACCATCACCACTATTAAAAGTAGCACCTGTCGTATACTCATCATTATAAGATGTAAGGTACCTACCATCAAGATCAACAGTAAATTGGTCCCCATCGTTTCTTGTAAATGTTACGACACCATTACCACTATTAAAAGTAGCACCTGTCGTGTATTCATTATTGTACGATGTAAGGTATCCGGCTTGTGAATGGTCACCCCATCCATAGGCAGTGTTCCAATTCTCGATATTGGTTGATGTAATATCATAAGCGGCATGGGCTGTAAATATTGGATCTGTTTCTGTAAATGACGTTAAATATCTTCCATCTAAATCTACAGTATACGTATCTCCACCATTCTTAGTAAATGTTACTACACCATCACTACTATTAAAAGTTGCACCTGTTGTATGAAGTACGGTGTCTACCGCAAATCCAGTCACATCAATAGAACTACCATTAGACTTATTAAGTGTTAACGTTTGGGTTGAATCATCGTACGTACCTCCAGTAACATTTATATCTGTTAAAGTACTACTAATATTAAGGGTGTAAGTATCACCATCATTTCTTGTGAAAGTAATAATACCATTAGATCCATTAAATGTTGCCCCTGTTGTATATTCGTTATTATATGATGTTAAGTATCCCGCTTGTGAATGGTCACCCCATCCATAGGCAGTGTCCCAATTAGTTATTTGAGTAGAAGTAATATCATAAGCGGCATGAGCCGTAAATACTGGATCCGTTTCTGTGAATGAAGTTAAGTACCTACCATCAAGATCGACCGTGTACTGATCACCATCATTTCTTGTAAATGTTACAACACCATTTGAAGTACTAAAAGTTGCCCCTGTAGTGTATTCGTCATTATATGATGTTAGATAACTACCCGTATTCGATTCAATACTATCTAATCTTGAATTGTGTGAACCACTTGTTGTTTCTAAGGAATCAAGTCTCCCATCATGTGATCCACTTGTTGTTTCTAAACTGTTTAATCTACCATTCTGAGTACCATTTGTATCGTCATTAGATGATGTGTAACTATTTAAATCATTTCTTAAGTCTGTCACATCATTATCCGTGGCATATGTTAAATCAATACTACTTGTGAAAGATTCAATACTATCTAATCTACCATCAACTAAATTATAATTTGTAGTTCCTGTTATATCTATTTGTTCAGAACCACTTACAACTGTTTCAGTATTTAATTTAGATTTTACACCATCTAAGAAGTGGTTTGACCCTGTGTTAAGTGTTAAACTTCTACTTGTGTCAATAGTACCTCCACCAGTTAAACCTTTACCACTACCAATTGTTATGGTTGTGTGGTCAATGTGTTCATTTGCTTCATAGTTTGTGGTTGCATCATGGTCTATCTGTACAGAACCACTTATTACACCATCATTATTTAATTTATCTTTAATTGTAGTATTAATACTACTTGTGAATGAATTTAATGAAGACGTTGATGTTTCAATTCTATCAAGTCTATCTTCGTGGGAACCACTAGTAGATTCTAAACTATCTAACCTACCATCTAATGTTGTAAGATCACTATTAATTAGTAATCTTTCTTCACTTCCTTTAGTACCCGCTTTCCAAGTGTTATCTCCCGTATCATATATTAAGGAACCTGATAAAACACCTGGTGATTCTGTATCTCTTACTTCTATACCCGCATTTGCCGCACCACTACCATTAAGTGATAAAATGTTATCGTCAATATCTACTGTGGTTGAATCTACCCTTGTTTCAGTCCCTTTAACTAATAAATTACCCTTTATTGTTACGTTTGAACCTGTAAACTCCAACCCTGTATCAACTTTGGTCTCAAAAGTTTCAAGATCAGTTAATCTTCCATTGTGGGACCCTGAAGTTGTTTCTAAAGAATCTAATCTACCATCATGAGATGCACTTATTGTTTCTAAACTACTTAGTTTTCCCTCATGAGAACCTGAAGTTGTTTCTAAAGACCCAATCTTTCCTTCTATTGTCGAAAGGTCGTTAGAAACAAGGAAACTCCCTGTTTTTGATTCAATACTATCTAATCTACCGTCATGTGATCCACTTGTTGTTTCTAAACTGTTTAACCTACCATTATGTGAAGAAGTGACAGACTCTATATAATCCAACCTTAGATTACTTGACCCACTTGTTGTTTCTAAAGAATCTAACCTACCATCAGTTGATGATGTGTATGAGTTTAAATCGGTTCTGAGTGTTGTTACGTCATTATCGGTTGCATATGTGTCATCGATACTTGAGGTAAATGATTCTAAACTGTTTAATCTTCCATCTTGAGTACTGTTTGTGTCATCATTAGATGATGTGTATGTGTTAAAGGAACCAGTATCAACTAAAGTGGAAAAATCAACAGATCCACTAAGTATTCCTGTTTTCCAAGTTGCAATACCATTACTATCTACTGATAAAACCCTATTAGTATATCCTGCCTCAATCGATGGTAGTCCACCACCGACAGTCGCAGTTACAGTACCTGTTTGAGGCGATGCAAAACTAACAACTACTTGATTAACACTTGTTGCTTCTATTTTCTGTGGAATAATGACCTCATCATTACTATCAAAAACCTCAATAGAGGGGTGTTTTTCGTTTAAATTGTGATTTAATGTCCATGTACTTGTTGCACTTGTAACTTCTAACTTTGCAGTTTTACCTTCTCCACCGTCCGATTCCGAGGCAACCCCTGAAAGGAATACAACCGCATCACCACCTGTGGTACCACTTATTTTTATACCTGTTGAATCATCAAATTTAATTCTTGTGAACGTAGAATCGATAGAAGTCGATCCCGCGTCTGATCCTGAGATTTTAATTGGCACATCTGTTAAACCTAAACCACTACCTGTAAATTCTGTTGCTGTGAGAGACCCTGTTACTGTAGTATCCGTATTAATATGTAAACCATCCGCATCAATAGATGCTGTGGAGGTTGAACTTGCTATTCGATCTAAACTAAGACCCGTAACTCCCGATGCGGGAATATTATAAAGTCCACTACCATCACCTATAAAGGAACCTGTGAAATGAGAACCTGATATTGATCCAACAATGTCTAAGGAACCGTTATTTTGTGTGTTTGTGATTATTACTTCTTCGATGGAAGGTCCTTGTGAACCCGATTTTGATAAGAAAATCTTTCCATCGGTTGTATTCATTGATAATTCACCAAGTTGTAATTGTGAATTAATCGGAATCTTACCGGATATAGCGCTTCTACGCAGTTTAACTGTCTGTCCCATATATATGGATCTCTCTAAATGTATTTATAGTGATATATATCACTTTTCTTATGACCTATATAGTAGTATTTAGAAATTCAAACCTAATATCAATATATAAAAAAAATCCCTCGATTTCTCAAGGGATTTTTATGTAATAAACATTTAATTTAATTTTTAGTATGTTCCTCCGTCAATAACCGTAGAAAATGATAATGAACCATCACTAGATTTATAACCTAATATCCTATCTAAAACATCTGTAGTTTCGGGAGTAGATACATAACCAAGTTCGTTACTTGAATTTCTAAATACTATAGATGAAGTGTTACTTCCTGCGTCAGACCCACCTGATGCTGATAATGTAACATTACCCGCAATTAAGGTAGCACCGTCGTCAGTTGCCACTGTAAATTTATTTGTGTTATATGCTAATACACTACCATCATCAGTCAATAAAGAGTCTTGGATTTGATTAGCTCCCGCCGCCACAGGTATTGTAGATATTGTTAAACTTGATTCACTACCCTGAGCTGCACCTACAGTACCAACTACTTTACTTGAGTTTGCACTTGCGTCAACAAATGACCAATAATCATTTTGAGAATCCCATAATAGAGATGCCGATGTATTATTTGAACCCGAATCCATTACCTCGAAACCTGCGTATCTTTCAAATGGTGAATACGCATTTAATTTAATAATATTGTCATCGATTTCAACTGTTTGTGATTGTATATTCACTTCGGTAGCCGTACCTAATATTTCTAAGTTACCTGATATTGTAACATTATTACCCACAGTAAGTGTTCCGTCAATTTCAGTATTACCTGTTACACCAAGTGTTCCACCTATAGTAGAATTACCTGTGATGGTTGCTGTAGCACCACCTAAATCACCTGATGCTTCAACATCACCAGTTACGTCTAATGTTGATCCGTCAAATGTTAAGTTTGAACTATCTTCAATTGCTCCTCCCGTACCTGCTAATACTACTCTACCTGATGTTAAATCTTCTACGATTGCACTTGCTAATGTAGATTCACCATCAACATCTAAAGTAGATTTTAATTGTGCAGAACCTGTAACGTTTAGTGTTGAATTAATTCCGACCGCACCTTTTAGTTCCGTAGTACCTACCGAAGTTAATGAACTTGCCGCAGATATATCGTTACCAATTGTTGAACTACCCACACTAATAACATTAGTTGTTGAGTTGTATGTTAAATCAGCGTCATCCTGTAATGAGTCTCCGTCAACTGCGAAAGGTATTCTGTTAGCAGTTAATGGTGTACCATTATTATCAAGTAATGTCTCTCCTTGTACCCTTGAGTCTAATGTGTCTTGTACTAATTTGTTATTTCCGTCTAAACCAATAAAGATTGCTGTATCTCCGTCAGGAATATTTGATAATTCAATGTCTCCTGAATTTACAGTAATTGTGTCTGAATTTGCATCACCTAAAGTAACATTACCTTTTAAGTCTGTAGTTCCCGATACCGTTAAGTTACCTGGTAGAGCCAAACTATTTACAGATAATCCACCTTCAAGGTCTAAGTCTTGAATGTGTGCCGTTCCACTTACGTATAATTCTCTCCATGCTTTAGTTGTGGAACCTAAATCAAATGCGTCATCTACATCTGGTATGAATGAAGATGATATATCCGCACCAAACGAAACAAAGTCTGTTGATGCATCACCAACACTAATATTTCCACCTAAGTTTATATTTCCTGCAATGTCTGCATCTCCCGTAAGTCTAAGATTTGAACCTGTAATTTCACCTTCTGAAACTAATTTACCGACTGTTGCTGTTGAACTAACACCTAAAGTACTACCAAGGTTTGTTGCCCCTGTAACATTTAAAGTTCCATCGATAGTTTGATTTCCTGTTACAGTTACCGTACCACCAGTTACATTTGTTAGGTTAGCGTTAGAACCTGTTAATGACGTTATCGTCATATTTGCAACCGTATTACCCTCAATGTTACCCGTCAAATCAAGTCTTTCATTCCCCGTACTATCGTTGTTAAGGATATATAATGACTCATTTGAAGACGCATAAAATGGGGTCCCATCTAAAATAGAACCGTAAGTTGCAGCACCTATAGAAGGTGCGTTTGTACCTGAATAAATTTTAGATGTTGGTTTAAACGCCCCTGCAACTCCTTCATCGGTTGATACTGGCGATCCAATAAATACAAAAGGTCCAGATAAATCTGAAATAGAACCCGAAGCAATTAAAACCTCACCATTTCTAGTGGTTGTTCCTTTCACATCGGTTATCGAACCTCTTCTATGTTTAATAATTTGAGCCATCTTCTGTTTTTTTAATTAATGTGTTTTATTTGATTTATTATATAAATATCTGTTATATTAGAAACCTCCAAGATCCATGATAGAATTATTATTAATATCACCTATCGATCCTAAATTTTCAATTTGTAATGATGCCGATCTTATTTGATTGTTTATTTGATTCTTTAATATGTTCATCGCTCCTGACACAATTAGTGAGTCTTGAGTTATGTCTTGTGATTGTAATGTTGTTTGTCCTTCAACCTTTAAATCTCCCTTTATTATAACTGAACCTGTTACTTGTAGGTCACTTGTTGATGACCAATATGATCCTGAATTACCCCATATTAAATCGTCTTGTCTTGCAATTGGTAATTCACTTCCCTCTTGACCTGCAATCCATTGATCATTCGTAGCGTCCCATAATAAAGAACCTGATACGGTATTTGGATTTACAGTGTCTTTAATACTTAATCCACCAAAATTAGATTCGTTACCGTTTAACTCTATAATATTATCATTAACAATAACCGTCTCAGATAATGATGATGTTACAGTTCCATGTACAGTAAAGTCTCCCGTTAAATCTAAAGATCCACTTATCTGTATGTCATTCGTAGTGGCATAAAACGAACCTGTGGGTTTAAATATATCTTGTATAGCACTAGCACCACCTCCACCTAATTGGTCACTTAATGTTCTACCAACATATTGGTAAACACTCATGTACACATACTGATTACTTGAAGGGGTACCACTTATAAATTGTACCACACCTGTTTTATAATCAAAAGAATAGGTAGATGGTTGTCTTAAATCACTATTTGATGGGGAGGAAGAATTAGTTGAAACAAAAAGTTTAATTAAATAACCTGGTGTGGAATCCTCAACTGTTGAGTTTGCCAAACCTGATATGGCGTATTTTGGTGAAATGAAATTTACTTCTTGATCATCACTAATTAACTGTGCCCCTATACCGTCATTTGAACCGACGGGATCTAAGAAAAACCAAACCTCTCTATTTAAATCGGATTTAGTTAATTTATGTCTGTACCAATATTTTAATACATCTAAACTCGTATCACTATCGGTATAGACAGATAGGTGATCCGAACTACTATTAAATGGTAAGTTTGATGAAGGTATGAGACTTTGATCAACATAAATTTCACTACTATTTAAATCCAATACGGATGTAAATGATTCTTGCGAATCTAATAGATTGTTGTGTGTATACCTCTTACTTTGGAGGAACCTTGATGATTTTATGTTCTTATCGTATGCCATGTCTTTTAACTAAAACTTACACTTATCGCTGTTATGGGTGTCGGGTCCCCTTTATATCTAACTAATACCATGATTTCATTATAAGTTGAATTCAGGAACATACCATCCGAGTTTCTCATAGGTAAGGAATATGAACCTCCTGAACCCGATCCACCCGTATTACCATACAGATCTATATCTAAACCAAATGGATTAGTACCATCTGTGTTAGAATTTATCGACCCAACAAAGTTTTCCAATGTTTTAGTCGGATCATAAAATCTTGCATTTGCATAAACATTAGTTGTAGAAGATTCAAATAGTATTACCACAGATGCTGAGTTATTATTTGTTGAGTCCCATGAAACTAAAGATGGTCCACTTACATTAATACTCATACTTGTTTTTGTTCCTGATGTGGAGAATTTTCTAACATAATACTTATAATCACTACTATTACTTGGGTTAGTTAACCAATATCCATTGTTACCACCAGGTTTAACTAAACGGTTAGGTCTTACTTGTAAATCTTTAGGACCTAAAATACCATATTCGTTATATGAATTATCCCAAACATCTCCCCCAAATGAAAGTATATTATCATTTAATTCTAACCTTCTACCTTCACCAGTAAAGTTCTCAGACGTGTTAGATGACCCATCATATGTTTGTGATCGACCATAATAATGTAAACTACCGCTTGATGCTGGTTGACCAAAAGTTCCTGCGGAGTGTACAGACATAAATGCGGAATCTGATCTACTTCCACCAAAACCAGTTCCTGTTATTGAGACCGATTGGTTGGCCGAAGTACCATACGAATTACCCGCACTCCAACTTAATCCAGAGTTTAATTTTATCTTATCAGTTATAAAAGGGATTGTACCACTTATTCTAAGGTCAGTAAATGTCTCATCATAAAATACATTACTTGTAGAAATCCTACCACTAGAAACACTCGCAGTTCTCTGACCACTATTACCCGACATTGAACCGTGTGTTCCGTTTTGGTATAATTTGTTAAAAGTACCTCCAATAGAACCACTAGCATTAAATGTTGCGGTTTGTAAGTATGGTGCCCCACTTAAAGATCTAGATGTTGCCGTTAATTGGGTCATGGAATCAATGTTTGCCGTTACCCCTAAATTAGTTGACCCAATACCACTTTCTATTGTAGGGATTGGTCCATATAATATTTCAGTGTTACTCTCTATTGGTTCGGTAAAATCACTTGATCCACTCGCAATAGATATCGAACTTGATATATGGTAATAACCAATATCATCAAGAGTATTACCCGCATTTAATATGGTGGGACTAAACACCCCACTATATTTACCATCTTGGTATCCCGCAGGAATTAATTCAGGATTTGCCGATTCTATTTTACCTAAGGTTACACCATTAGTAGTTCCAGCACCTGATTGTTGTATTAAGTGATTAGAACTAGATTCTTCTAATAAAACTCTATTGTGATCGAATTTTTTGAATATAAAAGATCCTGAAACTTTAAACGTTGTAGGTGTTCCACTACTTAATCTACCTAAACCGAATAAATTACTATCATTTGACGACCTAACACTTGTTGAACCTCCAGATCTACTTGTAAATGAGTGTCTATAGTTACTATTTGTATAAAAAGTCCCAAACGAACCTAAGATTGTCCCACCAATACTAGCAAAACCCGCATCTATTAACTCAAGTAGAGTAGAATTAGTTGTTCCCGAAGGAAGATAACCGTTTATTCCCGAATCTGTTGATGTGTTAAATGTGTTTTTAGTATATCCGTCATAATATTTTGTATTTGGTGATGCGTCGGGTGCTGAAGAGGATAATAATCCCGCCATAAACCTAATAATTTCAGAAACGTCTGTGTTTTCATTAAAATTATTAAAATATGAACCATTCATGGTCCCCCAATCATTTGAAGTGGGTTGACCCACGTTAATATTTTCTGCATGTAATGATTTTGACACAATTACACCATATTTTCCTGATATAGAACCATCGGGTGAATCTAAACCACTACCTGATATCTGTAAATTTTCAGATGTACCATAATATGAACCTGTTTGTTGGAAAATATTACTCGCTTCAATGTCTGATTGTGCATTACCAATGGCATCACTTAAAGATGCGGAAATGTCTTCTAATTCTTGGTCTGTTGCGTAAGTGTCATTTAAAGAAGAACTAAATAATTCTAAATCACCAACCCTCGTTTCATGATCAGACCCTGTAGATTCTAATTCAACTAACCTACCGTCATGTAGAGTGAATGTGGTATCCACTGATTGTGATAATTCATTTATTGATGACGATAGTGAAGATGACAATTCACTTATTGAACCTGACAATGAAGACGATAAGTCTGTCAACTGTTGATCTGTAGCAAATGTGGCATCCAATGAAGAACTAAAGTCCTCTAAATTCACAACTCTACCATCTAATGAAGAAGATAGTTCACCTATCGATGAGGTGATTGATTGTGATAATTCTGTTAATTGTTGATCTGTTGCAAATGTGGCATCCAATGAAGAACTAAAACCCTCTAAGTCAACTAACCTACCGTCATGTAGAGTAAACGTAGAGTCGACGGATGAAGATAATTCATTTATTGATGATGATAATGATGAGGATAAATCTGTTAAATCCGTATTAACTTGGTCAAACGACGACGACACTGATTGTGATAAGTCATTAATCGATGACGACACTGAAGACGATAAATCTGTTAAGTCGGTATTAACCTGATCAAATGATGAGGATACTGATTGTGATAATTCGTTTATTGAAGAAGATAATGATGATGAAAGAGTCGTTAACTCACTTTCAATTACTATATTTTCTTCACTCCCCAACGGTCCTCCAATCCACCTGTCATTAGTTGTGTCCCATAACAAGGAACCTGATACTAAATTAGGTTGTGTTGGGTCTTTGATTAATAGACCACCGAAAGATTCGTCACTCCCATTTAATTCTATAACATTATCATCTAAAACTACGGTTTCAGATTTTATAGAAGTAAAAGTCCCTAATACATTTAAATCACCCTGTACTGTTAAATTAGATCCTGTGAATTCTAATGAATCTAATACGGATGAAGTAAAGTTATTTAAATCAACAAGACCCTCGGCAACACCTCCACCAACTAAATCATTTAAACTTTGAGTCCCATTTATGTAGAAATTATCCGCGTATACATTCGCCAATGACGAAGTTGGATTACCTAAATTGACGGTTATCCCTGAGGTTATATCCTCTGTTGCGATCTGTTCCCAATATATTTGTTGTAATGCCATCTAAAAGTTCACTTTATTATAAATACCTGACAAATAGATCTTGGAAACAAAAAGGGGAGACTTTTTTGTCTCCCCACTTAAATTATAAATTTTCTTTTATTTTTTTCAACATTTCATCGGGTGTTTCAACATTTAAACCCGACATAAAAAATACTCCATTATTTACCTTATTATCCCTTATGAATACCGTAGGAAGGTTTTCCTCATCCACTTGTTGTACAATTTGATTCCATAAATCGGGATTTTCATCAACATCGTACTCATCATAATTCAAACCTTCTTTTTTTAAAATGTCCTTGAAATCTTTACAATATTGACAACCTTTCATAGTGAAAAGACATATTGTTTTCATTACAAATTGTCTAAAATTTCTGTGTAACTCGATTCTGGTTGTGCACCTGTAATTCTTGCCTTTTCCTCGTCCCCATTAAATATTAAAACTGTAGGTACACTTCTAATACCCAATGACTGAGCAAAACCTTGATCTTCGTCTACATTAACTTTAACGAACTCAACATTATCGTATTTAGTGTCTAACCCTTCTAATCTTGGGATTAGTGTTCTACATGGTCCACACCATGGTGCCCATAAATCTACTAATACTTTTTTACCTTCTTTTTGTAGTGTTGTGACTTCCTCACCTATAATATCTCTCATAATTTTTAATTAAAACCTATTTTACCTTTTGATTTATTGTTTTATAAATATCCACATCAATGTTATAGATATCTGATAATGCCATTTCTTTTTCTGTTGTATAGTCTTTACCTAAAGATTTTAGTAAATTATTACTTTGATCTACCGATAATTTGACAAATTTATGTTCCGCAATCAATCTACCTTTTCTCATAAATGCATCATCTATATTATCTCTCTTTGTATTAAAGGTGGCAACAATTTGGATATTCAAACAATCCCCTAAAATACCATCAGTCAAATTAAGTAAGTTTGATGTACTTTGAGAAATGGAGGTTGCGTTTTCTCGAGTACCTAATACTTTCTCCGCATCTTCGATGATTAATATACTATTCTTATATTCCATTAAAAATGGTATAATAGAAGGATCTGTAAGGGTCTCCGCCATCATTGGTGGTACAAAAATTATCTGTTTATCTTTAATTAATGATGCAAGATATTTTATGTAGGTTGTTTTTCCTGTACCAGGATCACCATGTAAAAGTACAATACCTTTGTCTTTTTGGGTGTTTAATCTTTTGACGATGGTTTCATGTATTTTTTTAAACTCATCACCATAGTTAAGTTTTAAATCAGTTTTAGGTGTCGATATTTCGTATTCTTCTAAATCTAAATATCCTCCACCTTGAGACTTAATTAGTGATATGTTACCACCTTTTTTCTTAATAGAGTGTTTTTTAAATCTACTTAAATCGTATTGTGAATCTAAATCCCCATTAGAAAACGAGTAATAGAAAGTCATATTAATATTCTTACTACCTTTATTTCTCTTGGTCTTAATTAAAATCTGTTTTTCGTCACAATAAAATAATGTTTCTTCAGAGGTTCGATTTATTAGTTTTCTAATGTTCGTCTGATGCTCACTACTAAGTCTACTTAAAATAGTAAAACCATCTTTTACTATGATGTTTACGACTTTATCAGTAAACCCAACTCTAAATGTTTTTACTGACGGTATTGTGTCATACTTTAAAACGTAAATTTGTTCACTTGCAATCTCCTCACTATAAGTTGATTCAAATATTGGGTAATATTTAGGTATTTTCATTTAATTTTAATTGTTTCGAGACCTCGCTTATCAATATAAATAATGGGTTCATAATAACTTTCGTCTCTCCCAACAATTTCTTTTATAACATCTATCGGTGTTAATCCAGTTTTTTCTCTCATAGTCATTCTTATTTCCTCAAATTGATCCATGGATAATGTCGGATCTTGTTTTTCCGAATAGTTTTTCATCGCAACTAAAGTAACGTTGTCCATAAACTCTTCTCTATTTAAATCACCCACGAAATGTTCTCTCGCATTTTTATTTGTATCTAAATATTTTGCCAACTTACCTACGTACAATAAAACTTCTGCATCTATCATAACTTGTCAATCTGTTCTTTAAGTAATGTGACTTTAGTTGGTCTACCAAATACTTTTACGTCTACATTAACTTTATTACCATCAAGACTTCTTATCTCGCCTTCAAATGTGTTAAATGGTCCATCAACAACTTTAACAACTTCACCTATGGTATATTGTATGTCATTTACGATATCTTCCCCTTGCTGACCCATTTTTAAGACTCTTTGTATTTCTCTATCTCTTAGTCTAATTGGTTTTTTATCCCCTAATACTTTCATCGTGTCGGGTAAATAAGAAAGGTTCATTAGTTCATCTTTATCCAAAATATGTTCTGTTTCAAAATAAAGGTAACCCGTGTATATCACCCTCTCTCTAATAACTTTTTTTGTTTTAACCATTTTATACTCTTTCTCTAATGGACAAACAAACTCTTTTATTCCTGAAATATTTCCTAATTCAATATCTGTGTTAAATTTATCTTTTAACTGTTTCTCTTTACCTGGTAACACTTTTATCAGGTACCAATAACTACCCATATTTACTTATTAAAACTATGAATTACAGGTATGGATTCATTTCATCACCTACAAATAAAGTGAGTTGTTCACCTTCTTTATGTGACGGTTGTCCGTAATTCATTATCAGAATTTCAACACCCGTATTTTGAGTGCCGTCTTTCTTCGCAGCGGCCGATTTCTTAAATCCTTTCTTTTCCCACTTATAATCAGTATAAGGGAACCATTTCTGTAATAAAGGGAAATCATAATACGATAAACTGTACCTTCCCTCAGAATTTTTTAAACAATCTGCCAACCTTTCATGGTCCGACCTATCGAAATCATGATTAGAATAATAATTCTCAGTTTTCCAATAAGGTGGATCGGTATAGAAATAAGATGTAGGTGAATCATACTTCTCAATTACATCTTGGAAATCCATATTTTCCACAAAAGTTATTTTGTCGAAGTGTTCTCTAAATTTTTTATTCTTCAACTTATCCATAAATATCAAGACTTTACAACGATACTTACCTTTGTAATCTGTATAATTTGAAGTTTCAGGTTTAGATCCTGAAAATATCTGAGTTAAAACGTACACATACTTTGCGGCAGCATCATAATTTGGGTATTCACCTATTTCGTAGTCAGGGTCAAAAACCTCTTTCTGACACTTGTCAAAAAACTCTCTACATTTAGGTGGTGTATTTTCCTGACCCACCACTTGTATATATTCACTATGTTTATCCAGTTCCTCCCATAACCTATCATAGTCTAGAGAACATCTCATTAGATTTGCATTCAACCCATTGAAATCGTTATACACAACGGTTTTAAGTTTAGGGTATTTTTTCAAATCCATATTAAAGAACACCCAAAACATTCCCGAAAATGGTTCTACGTATGTTTCAATGTCATTTGGTATGAAGGGAACAATCCACTTACCTATTCTGGCTTTACCTCCAATGTAACTTATCATGTAATTAGGTGTTATCGTTTACTTATATAAAAATATACAGAAAAAGAATGAGGAAGTCAACCCAGTTAATTCCCCTTTTTCCAATATTCATAGAGATCTACCCCTAGTTTTTCTCCCATTTTAGAATCACTTGGATAATGAACTCTACCTACATTTCTACTAATTGAGATCCTTTCTGCAATAGTTCTATACATTTCATCTTTAGTAATATCAAATAGTACTTCGCCCACTAATTTAGATTGTGTGGAATGTCCTGATGGGTAGGAAGGTGATTTTGCTGACTTAAGATTCATCTCCCCCATCTTAATATCTAATTTATCTGCAATTTGTTGAGGTCTTGGTCTATTGAAGTGGTATTTTAATTCGTATATAACACCCGCAGCACTTTCTATCAATTCTTTAATTAAACCCTTGGGTATATCATGTCCCTTTTCCTTAGAATATTGTTTAAATGATTTTGAAATCCTGTCATATTTTTCAACAAACTCTTTGTTCTCTGGTAAGGACGACAATAGTTCAATCTCTTCCTTAGTTTCTTTAGAGTTATTTTTAGGTGGGTCTATTTTTTTATATTCTGATATGTCAAAGTCCTTAAATAAACCTTTTTCTTTATTGTAATCTATTTCTTTTTGGTGTTTATCACTTATTGATTTAGTAAACTCGAGATCATTAAGGTTTTCTTCAGATAGATTTCTTTTCTTTTTACCATTGCAGTGTGCTTTCTGACTAAACCCTTTTGGGTTATTACAGTCAATTGACTTTTTATATTTGTCTGACCAACCTTCCTCTATAAGTGACATCAATTTCATATTGATAAATACTTATAAAATACTTATATTATTAATATGAAAGAAAAAAAGAAACCCTGCACCAAGTGTAAAAAGAAACAAGAGAAAGAAAAAATATATGCCGAAATGACGCAAACCGAGAATCAAGTTAAGTTAATTCTCATCATTGTTACATTATTTAGTGCTTATGGTTTCTATTCTTTAATCAAATTCCTTTTTTAGAATGAAAAAAAAGAAGAAATATAAAATAATACTCTTCTGTAATAAAAAAAGAAAGAAACTCTTTTACCAAACAATCAGTCTACCCTCAATTCGTGATATGTGGTACGAATTAAGGACGGAAAAAAAACCTCGTTACACTAAAGAGTATGGTGGTAAACGAAACCAAAAATTAAATTACGAACTGGCACTAATATACCCTGACAATAGATGGGCTAAAAAGAAAACTGTAGTAAAAAGAGACGAATATGGTAGAGTTTATGAAGCGGGTGTCGACACTAAAGGTTATAGACTTAAAGAAATCATACCTTACTGGCAAGAGGAGAAAATTTATGATCACGACAATAAGAAACACATTAGATATCACGAATTTTTGGAGATATTCAATAATGTGGATGAGATAGCTCAGATATTTACACTGAATACTAAAATATTTTTACAAATTGAAGATAATATTAGGATGTTCGGGAATAAAAATTTGAATGACTCTGATAGATTATTTGATTTACTTAGAGAAGATCTATTGAAACATCAAAAAAAGGGTAATTTCATTTTTGTGAAGGATATAACCACCAACCAAAGAAAAACCCTATATAATTTACTTGAAAAGAAAGGTTACAAACGTAGTGACCTATTTAGACATTATTCTTACTAAACATAAAAGACACATCTCCGATTAATATAGTAAAAGTCTTAGAATCTTCATCCATATCCTCTCCATCTCCTTTAGATTTTATATATTCATATACACGATCGTATTCATCCTCGTCCATTTCATAGAATACTGTTCTATTCTCAGATTTTAAATTTACTTTCTCCAATAAATCTGAAATAAGTGCTAATTGGTTTAATATTTCACCTTTTTTGTCTTTTGACATCCTTAAATTCCGAGTATTTTACTTACTTTACTTAGTAAGTCTTTAAATTTATTAGTTTTTTCAGGGACTTTGAATAGATCCTCCTTCTTCATCGTCTTCAGTTGTTGAATCATCTGTTTCTTGTGGGTCTCCAGTTCCTTTTGATCCTTCTGAATCTCCCTCTCTAACCAATCTAATTCTTTCTGAGTCTTGTTCTTTGGCATTACTTTCAAATTTTAAATGTTCTAATTCATCTAATTTACTTTCCTCAAATAGTGCTCTCATTTCTCTAACCTTCTTATCGAATAATTCTCTTTTCTTTTCTTCTTCGATATTTTTTTCAACCACTTCGTTCGCACATTGTAGTGTAGTATCATAACCTTCTTGATTTGCTTCAGATATAAAAGATATTAAAACATCTTTATCATTCTTGTCTTGCACTTTAATTTTTAAAGTTTTATAGATAGACGCAATTTCATCCACTTTCCATTTTGTTGGTAGTTTAAGATCTAAACTAACATTACCTTTAATTTCTCTTAAAGAAAAGAAATATGGTCTCAAAGATTTTATAATTTCGTACACTGTAATTAAATTAATATATATGTTATTATATATGAAATAGCAAAATAGATAATCACTTTTTCATACTTGTTGATTGTAATAGGGTTAGCGTCTGTAATGAATAACTTAACTATAAACTCAAATATAAATTTGAGGATGAATACAGACGAAATAACTAATAAAAATAATTCTATATTATTTATCATGTCTCTTTATTTCGTCTAAAATTTCTTTTCGATAAGTAGCAATTAAACTCTTACGCTGCCGACGAATAGAGAGGTGTAGATCTCGGTGGTCGCCGTATCATTAAAAAAAAAAACAAAACATAACAACTGAACGTTTCTCTACTAGATCTTTAATTTTTCCTAACGTTTCCATACTTTATTACCGTTTGTGATAGTAATATACGGGTTTTTTTTAGTTAAGTCAAGTTCTTTTCTAGTAATTTATAAATTTCTGTGAGTACCGCAAGTTCAGATCTTGTTTTCTTGTGGTTGTAATTAAACAATCTATAGAGGTATTGACTTATTCTTATTTCTTCCCCATCCATCTTTAAATAATAAAAAGATTCTAAAAAGAAATCCCAAAAATATTCATAATGAATACCCCTTTTATTGATATTAATTTTTTCTTTGGATAAATTTTCCAATGTTTTATCCCAACACCATGTAAAGTGATTCTTTTGATCATCCTCCGTTATAATCGCGTCGGGACCTAAATAGGTGTTATCAATTAAAACATATAATGAATTAACAATGTCATAAAATAACTCAATTCGTTCCGTGGTTATATTATAAGCACGATACCAGACTTCCGCCTGGTATCCATAGTCTTGATCTCTAAGTATTGATTTAAGATATGTGTCTTTATTTTCCATATTTCTATTAAAAATATACGAATAAAAGAAAACAAAGACAAACTTATTATTGAGTCTTTTCGTTATAGTTTGAAAGATCCTTCAATCTTTTGATCTCTTCTTCTAAAACGCTTGTTTTTTCTTTTGATTCGGTTAATTCTTCTTTCTCTTCTTTAACAACTTTAACAGGTTGTATATCTTTCTTATACATAGGTTGGTTTTCATACCTCTCTTTTCTTTTCTCAGCCGTTTTAGCCAAATTTTTACCTGTTTCAGTAGGGATTGTATTTCCACCGTCAGCATTACCCATAGTAGAATCACCTTCTAACGCTTTCTTTACCCTGTCTTTAAACTCATCACTTGGTTCGTGGTCATAATCCAAATCTAATGGGTTTTCACCTCTCTCCATTGACATTTCCTCGTCTTGTTCTTCAGTATTGTGTACCACCTTTTTAGGGTCGATCTCACCTTTTCCTGATGCGTTTGGAAATTCAGGGTTATCATTACCTTCAATTGATAATGCGTCTTTAATTTTCTTATCTACGTTAGCCATATGTTCTTTAGTTTCTTTATTACTGATTTTATGTGCTCCTTGTACTGCATCTAAACCGGGTACTACCGCCTCATTGACAAGTTTGGTTATCATTTCAACTAATTGTGATTCTGATAATCTAAGTACTTTAGGGTCTTTACCTTTGTGTTCAGATTCTTCCATATTCCCACATTCACATAACTGTTTACCACAGTCATCACATGTAGACTCGTCGATTGGTTCAACAACACCCTCTTCATCTTCATACATCTTATCACCACACTCTTGACATTCTTCTTTCTCGTCAATATCTGTTTTAATTGTTACGGGATGCATCTTTCCACTTCCTTCAGGGAATTCAAATTCATCCTTACCAGCGTCTTTAGCCGCATCTGCAGCCAAAACAAATGCTGATTCATTTTGGTCTTGTTCTAATTCTTCGATTGAATCGTTTTGTTTCATATCTTCTGAGTCTAATTGTTCACCTAACTCATCTAACTTATCTAATAAGTCTTCTTTAGATTCGTAGGTCTCCATTTCCACAACAAAATCTTTGTCGGGGTTATTTTTATTATATTCTTCACATTTTTGGTCTGCTTCCTCTTTTGTGTCACAAACCTCAACGTATTCACCCTCACACTTAATACAGTATGCGGTCTTATCACCACTTCCTTCTTTCAGAATGGTGTCCTTTATCTCTTGTGAGATCGTTTCTTCAATAATTTTATTTAGTTCTGAAACTTTCATATTCTATAAATATATCCTTTATCTCATTTATTACTAATTTCTCTACCTGTTTATAAGGTAAACCGTATTTTTTTGAGACATTTTTAACCGCTTCATTCAATTCTTCATTTTCGTAAAATTCTAAAGCGTTTATATCCCCTTCTTCACAGTATGGAAATTTCTTACATTTTTCTTTTACCTTAACATATTGACCATCAGGACCACCCCACATTGGGAAATTCTTTTTTCTCAAGTGTTTCATACGACTGACAATAGATTTTGGTCCGTCTATCTTAAGGGGATTCTTACCACCAGTACCAAAAGGTGCGTCATATTGACCTGCAGAGGAAACAGATGATGTCATTGCTTCGGTAAATTCACCTTCCTCAACTTCATCCTCATTATATTTCTTACTATTATGAATCTTATAGATCTCTTTTTTAGTTATAAAATTCATAGGTGCCTCGAACGAACCCGATGAACCCGCCATTGTTGCTTCTTTTGTTTCTTTTGCCATTATCTAATATTTTTTAAAGGTCCTTCCCAAAAAGACTTACGTTGCCATAGTTGTTTAAATAATTCCACAACAACTTTAGTTGATAGTTCTACGACTTTTTTATTTATATCTCTTGCACCCATCTCTTTTTTCACCATATCAACCACAATTTTATGTGCTTGTGTACCGTTAAGAAAGTCTTTTATTTCTTTCTTAGCTATACTCTGAATTTGATTTTTATCTGTGGTTGTAAGTGCCATGTTAGTCTATTCTTCTTTGAGATATTAGGTCATTCATTGCATCCGCAAATACATCTTCAAACTTTAAAAGTTTTTGTATTGATTCTAAAAGGTCATAATCTACCTTTAACATTGCTGTGTTAAGGTAAGTTCCTTTATTTTCCCCCGCAATGATTACGAAATCTAATGAAACGTCAGGTAAAACACCATCTAATCTTATCTGATTACTTTGTATTGTGATGCCAGGTCTAAGATCTCCCAAATCCGATACCTGAGTACCGAAATTAGAAATAACATCACTGATCGTCTTCTTTTGTTGGTCGTCTATCTTAAGATCTTCATCAGTTGAAGAGATTGTCCTTACTTCAACACCGGCTACGACAGTAACGTTGTCTTTTAATTCTTTTTTCTCCTCTTGTTCGGAGATTGTTCTTTTTTGTTGTGTTGACTCTGTCAGATTCCTGAGAGTATTCAACATTTTTTTAGTTTTATCGTAGTTCATATGTGTTTTAAATTTCATCGTTTGTAAATTTTTTAAAATTAAACGAAGGGTTTATATCTGTATAAATATTTGAAAAGTTGGATTTACATACAATTCCATTAAATTTATCTATGTTTTCTATGTATCCGTGACTTGGGACCACTCTTTTTTCTAAATAATGAGTCTCACATAGGTATTCACACAACTTAACAACACTCTCTATTTGAGTTTCGGTGTACCTATCCCAATAGAATTTGTCTCTCCAACTTCTAATAAAAGGGTCAGATCTATGAGGATCTCCAATCCAATTATTGAAATACCCCGTTATAGTGTTTTTAGTTAACCACCCGAGATTTTCAACCGCAATTTTGATTTGTTTCCTATCTAATAATTTATTACCGAATGTAACTGAGGAATAGTCAACGTCTAAAACACTATACACATCCCCCATTTTAGATACAATGAAATGTGGTATATCTTCATATTGACCATTTTGTCTATATTTAATTTTGTTGACAAAATCATCAATACGTCTTTTTGTATCATAAAGAAGAATTTGTTTTTTCTTGTATTTCTTCTTTACGTAGTTAAGTGAAGTTTTATCTATTGTTTCTACGTCTCGAATTTCCAACATTTCTTACAATTACTTTGGATCCCACTTTAATTAACGGTTCTTGTGGCGCCGGTCTGGGTTCCATGTAAAGACTGTCTATAAAAATCGTGGGTGATGGTGTTGGAGTACTAGTGGGTGTGTTTGTTGGTGTCGGACTAACCGACGGTGTTGGGGTAGGTGTTGGTGTACTCGTGGGTGTATTTGTTGGTGTTGATGTAGGAATTGGGCTGGTTGTTGGTGTTGGGGTAGAGGTTTGAGTTGGGTATGGTGTATTAGTAGGAACTGAAGTCGATGTTACTATTGGGACTTCTGTAGGTTTTGGATCTATTGATTTTTTTTTTCAGGGTCTATAGGATCCTGTAAGTTTTCTTTGGGTTGACCTACTATAAAGTTAGGGTTAGGTTTAGGTGTTTCCGTTGGTGATGGTTCGACCTTAACATCAATATCCAATTCAGGAGTATCACTAATGAAATCTGACTCGTCTAATACCACATCAATTTCCTTTACATCAGGTGTTGGTGTTGAAATAATTCCCGTATCAAGATCTAATTCCGCAGTATCAACTGAATCGGGTAATTGTGCACCCTGATCATCCCAACTTCTCGTTTGGTTGAGATACTCATCTAACTGACCGTATTTATCAACAGTCTTCTTTGTTTGTTTTTGCTCCGTATTGTCAATTTCAAGTAAACTTTCGTCTAACTCTTTTTCAATATCATCGAAAGACTTAAAACTATAATTTGGGGTTGGTTTTGGTTCTTTTTCAGATTCTTCTACAATCTTTGAAATTTCTTCTGGTGTTAAATCTTTAACTACATCATTCATTACCATATCTAATTCATGATCTTCATCCCACTCATCTTCATCACTTAGTGGAGGTTGTTCAGTAAACCACTCAGGTGGTTCTTCATCAAAAACATCTTCTTCTTTTGAAGGTGGTTCAAAACCTCTTGCTTCAGGTGGTAGTTCGTCGTCCCATTCTTTAGTTCGTGATTCAAATATTGTTTTACCTTTTGTTGGTTTTTCTTCAGGTTTAAATTTAGATAGTATATCTTCTAATTTATTTAAGTCTTCTTCTGATGGTTTTATTTTACTCTCTTCCTCTATAACTTTTTTTGTCTCTTCACCATCCTCATCGTCAGTTTTCGAATTATCAGTTTCTTCATTAAATTTAACTAACATATGTAAGAATGATAATGAAATTAGTGGTAACATTCCACCCGCAAATATTGCTAAGAATCTTCTGTGTGATTGTAGGTCTGATTGTTCTATACCTATATATTCTAAAATAGGACCAGTTAACTCGACCCATGAAAGAAATTGTTCGGCATCAATTTTAATAAATTCAAACGCGAAAAATATGTTACCAACAAACTGAACTAAAGTAACAATACCAAATGGAACGTACACTTTAGATCCCATCTGTGCTGATATTGCCGCTAACGCTGATAGTGCAGCAATTTCAATACCTATGGATAGATATAACGCCCATGACATTGGGTTGGAAATTCCATACCATACAGTTACGTGAGATATGGAAACGATTGCGACAGTTATAATAGGAACTAAGAACGCAATATAAATAATGGTCCTAAAATTCTTCTGAAACCAATTACCCATTTATTTTATAAGTTGACTTTCTAATGACTCTAACTCTTTTTCAATTTGAGTTTGTCTGTTAAGATCGAACATTTTTCTATCAGTCGCCTGAATCATTCTATGTTCACTCTTTAAACCTTCAATCTTTAATCTAAGGTCTAATTCTTCTTTTGTATACGTACGGTTTTGATTGAATTCTTTTAACTCTTTCATTTCCTTTTTGATTGATGACATTTCTCTACTGTCACCACACCCTCTAAAAAACGTAAAGATTAGGATTACAAAAACTATTGTTACGAAATGTTTCTCTAAAAATTTCTTCATAATTTATATTTTTTACTTTTATAAATATTTTAATAAAGTAAAACTCTCATTTCTTAGTTTTTTCATCGCCTTTTCTTTCAGTTGTCTGATTCTTTCTTTGGTACAACCGAATTCTTCACCAAGATCCTCCAAATTACACTGAACACCGTTTAAACCGAAATATTTTTCAATTATAGTCCTTTCCTTATCGTTCAATATTGAAAGTGCGTTCTTCACGTGTTTTTTTCTTTCATTCTCATTTTCCAAATAACTTTCAGGATTAAGAGAGTCTTTATTAACAACAATATCTATGAGTTGGTCACCCTCATCATTGATATGGTCACTTAAACTTACGGTTTTTGGAACAAATTGTGAAGCCTGTTTTTCATATTTTTCTGCAAAATCAGGATCGTCTTCCGACAATACCTGTTTTTTGGTTTTTTGATATTCTTGTATAATGTTAGACGGTAATCTTATCGTTCGAGCGTTATCATTAAGTGAGGACATTATTGCCTGTCTGATCCACCATACAGCATAAGAAATGAATCTAACCTTTTTATTGGGGTTAAATTCCTCCGACGCACGAATCATACCTATGTTACCTTCGGAAATTAAATCAGGGAGATCCAAACCTTGGTTTAAGTATTGTTTAGAAACACTAATAACAAACCTTAAATTTCCAAGAACCAACTCATGTTGTAATTCTCTTTTTTGTTTTTCGGTTATGTCAGGACTTTTTAATTCTTTTATTATTTCTTTAAGTCTTTGATTAGTTGTTACAGGAATTTTTTTTACGTCTTTTAAGTAAAAACTTATCTCTTCGGTGTTTAGGAAACTGTTGCTTTTGGTCATGAACGGTGTTATTTTATTGGTTAATATTATCGTTAAGTTATAATGTGAACTTGAACCACTAATGTATGAAAAAAAATCTATGTCTCAAAATCATCCAAGAACTTTTTTTCGTCTTTTGTTAAACTATCTATTCCATTGGTTTTAATCTTTTCAAGTACCTTGTCTAAGTCAATGGATTCGACCCTACTTGCCTTAGAATACTTGACCATGAGATATTTTTGTTCCTGCTCACTTTCCCCGTAAATAAATTTTTTTACCTCTTCTGGTATGTGTGCTGCCACAATCTCATCTCTCCTAAATAAAAAGTAAAATTTAATATTTGGATCCAATAGGTCTTTGTGTATAGATTCACTTAATTTTTTCTGTTGGAAATCTGAGTCCAATAGTATTATTAAATTTTTAGAATTTTCTACAATAAATTTTAATGATTTAACTGCAGGGTTTTCTAATAAGATTTCATTACAATAGAACTCTATATCTTCAGTGTCTTCAAACATACCAAAAATAAAAAGTACGTAACTATTTGTCATTTATTTCTTCTTCTTAAGGTTAATTTTCCAGTACATACCCGCACCTACATAGGGAGACAAGCTCGATGTTGGGGTTGGTTGATTAGTTACACCTAAATTTAGTTGGTATAATCTATCTTTTTTAGTTTTTAGAATAAGACCTCCACTCGCACTTGAGAAAATATCCGTCTTATTAAAACCTAAATTAAATCCATAATATAATTGTGTCTTAGGTAGATCTTTAACAATTTTAGTGTTGTATACCGTAGGAATTTTAAAATACCAATCTACATTTCTTGATTGAATACTGTTTTGTGTTATTACATCAGTTAGTATCCCATATCCCAAATTAGGTAAAGGTTTGTTCCCTAAAGAATCTGTAACTTCTGATGGGAAATCATAATTAAGTTGTAGTGTATCCTTTACTGTGATTCGTGAGTAGTAATCTTTTATTACTGCCAAAGAATCTATATCCATAGGTATTTCTACTTCTTTTATTACTTCTTTTGTTATGTACTTGGGTACGTATGTTGGGACTTTTACAGTTTTTTCAATGATTACGGTATCTATCTTTTGTTCTATTAATTCGTATTTTTTACCATCGACTTTTACTATTTCTCCGGTTTCTTCAGAATCACTTGAACAGTTTCTTAATAATAGAAATACACATAACCCCATGATTACTACTGTCTTGATGTCCATTTTCTTAAAAACTTTCATGATGGTTCTGTTATATTCCTATAAATATTCTATTTTTTTTTCTTTACCACTTTATCGATTATACCATACTTTACCGCCTCGTCCGCAGATAACCACATATCTCTTGTCGCATCATCCATGACCTCTTTTGCGGGTTTACCACAATAACCACCCAAAAGATCAAATAATTGTTGGTTTAATTTTTTCCACTCTGTCATGTCTATCTCAGCGTCTTGGATATTTCCTCTGAATCCACCACTTGATTGGTGTAACATCGTTCTTGAAAAAGATAGAGAACCTCTCTTACCTTTAGTACCCGCACCTAAAAGAATAGATCCCATCGATGCTGCCATTCCTGTATTGATGGTTTGTATATCAGATTCAATATAATCCATCACATCAACCATTGATAGTCCCGACTTGACAGACCCACCAGGAGTATCGACATGCATAGTAATATCATTATTATCAATACTATCTAAAAACATCAACTGAGCTTGAACAATCGTAGACATATTATCATTGACAGGACCCGCAACCCAAATTATCCTCTCCATCATTAATCTGGAGAAAACATCCATCACGGTTACGTTCATTTGTCTTTCTTCTAATATGTAGGGAGTTAAACTATTTTCTATTTGTTTATTGTAATAGTCTAAGTTAGAACTACTTACTTTTTTATCTCTTGCGTATAGTTGGAAATCTTTATATTCTTTTGGTATCATAATGTGTTTTGTTGATTTTTCAAAGTTAAACAAAATTGTGTTTTATACAAGGTTTATTACTAAATTTTTGTATTTATTGACTCAATTGAGGATATATTTTCATTTTTCTCAATCATTAATAGGTTGTCTGACCATGTCCTAATTAAAGGATTGTGCGATATTACTAGAATATGTTCAAAATAATCTTTTATTTTTATAAAAAACTCACCGACCATTTCTAAATTTTCATCCGCAATTTTACCGAAAACTTCATCCATAACGACTATGTTTGGTTTTGGTAGTGATGAAACTTTTGTTAGTACACTTCTTAACGCTAATGACGCAATTGTTCTTTCATACCCCGAACCCGCATAAAGTGGTTTTACAACTCTTGTATCGGTGTCGATCATGATAAAATCAAGATCATTATTAATATTTATTTTGATTTCTAATTTAAATAAACAACTATCGTCCAATAAATGACTTAATTCATTATTTAAAAATGAGATCATATCTCTCAATATGATTTTTGCAATTCCATTTTTACAAAACACGATCCAGTATCATTTGTATGTTTCACACAATATCCCCTCAAATACTATTTGTTGATAAGTTTTCTATTGGTATCAATCTTATCGTTAATATTTTTTATGTCATTCTTAAATCTTTCGATCAATATATTACATTGTTTTATAGTTGATGTGGCAGTATCTATCTGTGTCCTTAAAATAATTAAATCTTTGTCAATCTGTATATTTCTTTCGTGTTTCTTTTTATTAGCTTCAAAAAATTCTAGTTTGTTATTCTTATCCTTTTTATCCATCTCGATTTGTCTTATTTCAAGTTCATATCGAGTATTGATTAATTTGTTTTTTTCGTACGTATCGTACTCTTTTTTCAAAGATGCAAATTTTAACTCCTCCTCTTCAGATGTTTTAATAGACTCTTTAACCTTAGATATTTTTTTATGTAAATCTTCTTTCTGTTTTTCAAATCCTTTGATCTCTTTAGTATGATCGACCCCCTCTAAAGGTCTTTTACATGTGGGACAAGTACTACCTTCGGTAAGTTGTTTTATTTGAAGTTCACATTTATCTATCGATAACTCTTTCTCTTTAACGTCAAAATTTAAATCTCTAATAAGGTCTTTTAGTGTATCATGTTTCTCCTCAAGATAGTAATTTTTAGGTTCTTTTACTGTGGTTTCATCTAAAGTCTTTTTTATTCTTGCTATTTTTACATCACATTCCTTAATCTCATTTTTAATCGTTGTTGGGTTTGTTTTAACTAACGACTCGTCTACATCATTATGTTTTTCACTGAGGATCTTGTCTTTCTTTATCTCTAATTCTGCAAGACGTTTAGTTGTGTCATCTAATTCTTTAGATTTTTTGGTGGATTCATCATCCCTCTGTTTAATTTGTTCGTGGAATTGATCAATTTGTTTTTCTAACTCAACTTTATCGTGTGTGTTAGATAACATTTTTCTTTCATAGGTATTTTTCATTTCCCTACAAACAATCTCCTTCTCCTTCAACGCTTCTAACCCAATAAATTTAGTCAATATTTGACCTCTTTCGGTTGGTTTAGTATCGATTAACTCTTCTAAATTATAACCGGTTGTTAAGATTGTTGAGAGGAAGTCTTTTTTAGTACCTATTGCTTTAACAATGAATTTTTCGGTTTCTTTTCTCTGCTCTCCCGATAGATTCTTAATGGTCCCATCTTCCAAAATCTTATGGAACTGTAAATCATTTTTTATTGTATATTTTTCACTTCTTCCTAATTTTCTAGTGATCGTACGTTCTATTATATAATCCTCACCGTCAATAGTAATAACCCCTTTTACAAATACCCTATCTTTATCACTGAACCTATTAAATATTTCCTCTGCTTTGTTAGTCTTAGTTGTTGTATTGAAAAATAAGAACATTAAAAGATCAACAGTAGATGTAGACTTACCACCAAAATTTCGTGGATTTGATTCTACCACGGTTATACCATTTAAATTTTCAAAATCAATTTTATTATTTTCTCCAAATGACAGAAAGTTTGAAAACTCAACATTTTTAAGGTACCATCTATTGTATTTTATAATTGTATCGTCTTTAGATAATATCTCCTCATTAACTTTATTATCTAACCTATCTATCATGTCTCCATGTGTATTGATTTTATTTTGTTTAATAAAATCTTTCATTAAGAGTTTTTGATAGTTGGTGTCTAAAATACTCTCACTTATTTCTAACGATTTAAGTTTCTGATTAGGATTGAAATTTGCAACTTTGGTTATTACCTTTATAAAACGGGTGTTATACTTTTCCTTAAAATACGTCTTAACCCTCTTTATTTTTTCAGGTGTGAACGACTCAGGAGTGTCATGCCATGTTACCTTAATGTACGGATTTTCGTGTTCCATTTACCTTTTGTTTATAAAATTTACCATTCTTAACATTATAGGTTTCTACATCTTCCATTTTAAATGATAACCATTCCTCAATGTCGTTGCTGTTAGATGGTTTAAATTTGGTTCTAATTAGTTTTTTAGGGTCCCTAATCGTCTCGGGTCTTATGACCAAGAATTGTGTGAAATCTATGTTACTTCTAACAAAAATATTTTTAGAACCACTAAGAATTATTGTTAATGCAATCGGTTGGAATTTTGAGAAGAAGGCAACTTTAGATGAATTTTTTTAGACACTTGACATTTCAAGAATCGTTATTATATAATAT